>Ga0316207_10000145_pt1 | contig 144784 bp, 126 predicted proteins | sample 6weekpyrite_MG_FD_204943 | JGI IMG/M metagenome (GOLD analysis project Ga0316207, IMG submission 204943) | Microbial mat bacterial communities from mineral coupon in-situ incubated in ocean water Damariscotta River, Maine, United States -... | ecosystem: Environmental > Aquatic > Marine >... | reverse complement strand
CTCACGTGCCAGATCTGCCTGCGGCGCTGATACCAGATCGGTTGGCCGATACTGTGACACCCACTTGCCCAGCGTCGACTTCCCAATCCCCAAATCCTTGGCAACTCGGACTCGGGGCAACCCACTGGTCAGCGCAATACGCACCGCCTCCTGCTTAAACTCTTCGCTATGCTTGATCATCTCGTCGGTCTCCTGTTGCGAGCTCTATACGCTCAGGCGACCGGCGCAAAACCGTTACAAGTCCACCCGACATCGCGCGCCGAATACGATCTCTATCGCAAGACTGCGCGCGAGATGGGCTTTCAATCGATGGCGACCGCCGCCGCTCTCAGCTTTGAACTATGCCAGCGGGTATGGGATGTGTTCGGCTTTGAAGACCCCGACGGGATAAAGAAGCGGGGCTTTGTCTGGTCGGATTACAGGCCGGGTGTGTCTATCTCCTACAGCCAGTCCAAGACAGGCAAGGCAATGGAAATCCCATTGTCAGAGATCATTGACGGCGAAACCATAAGGCTTTTCGAAACGCTTGAAGATGAATTGGAGCGGACCGAGAAAAAAGCGCTTGTCATGGTCGTAGACGAGACGAGCGGATTACCCCTTACCTATGACCAGATGAACAAGCGCCACCGCAAGATATGCGAAAAGGCCAAACTCCCAAAAGGAATGACTTTTACCGGATTTCGGCATGGCGGTTCTACCGAGCTTGGCGATGCTGGCGTTGCCGATCTGCGCCCCATTACAGGCCATTCGCAAATCAATACCACTGCGATCTATAACAAGATCAGCAAGGAGAAGGCGCGACAGGCGGCGCTGCTCCGCAGGCAGTATATCAGCATTTTGTCGGAATCTATGTCGGAGCAGGAATCGGAATCATCCCGCAAAAAAGGAGCTAAGTAGATGATATTAAATGGTGAGCCCTGCTGGGTTCGAACCAGCGACCTACTGATTAAAAGTAAATTTCAAAGCCTGCGCTAGAGGTGCCCGATAATACTCTAATGCACGATAACCCCAGTAAAATAGCCATTTACACCTACTACCAAGTTCGATATCATAGCCTGCTGTTTTAGAAAAATTGATTACGTGGTGATTACGTGGGAGTGTAGAGTGGCAAATCAGAGGCTCACGAAGCGGGTAGTTGATGCGGCTCAGCAATCTTCGCATGGTGACCATTTTATATGGGATACAGAACTGAGTGGCTTTGGCCTGCGGATCAGTTCAGGCGGCGTGAAATCCTATGTATTTCAGTATCGCATCAAAGGTCGCAACGCGCGACGTATGACCATTGGGGGTCACGGCAATCCATGGACAACTGAAACCGCACGTCGGGAAGCGGAGAGGCGGCTGCTTCAGGTGCGCAGAGGGGTGGATCCAGTCGATGAGGACAAGCGTTTGGTTCTCGAAGCGAAAGAGCGAGAGCGCTCCGAAGCTCAAGCTGAGTTGAGGCGGCGTGCGTTTGGTTTCGATACCTACGCTGACAATTTCGTTCAGCTCTATTTGAAACACCACTGGGTGGACAGCTGGAAAGACGGTGAAAACATACTGACTACTGCGGCACGTCATTTTGGTGAAAAGCCTATTACCGAAATTAAGCGGGCGGATGTAGTCGAATGGCTTGATCTCTATAGTGATCGCCCGGGTATGAAAAAGTTGATACACTCAGTTTTGCGGAAAATGTTCAATTGGGCGACTGATAGGGGCGATCTGGAATATTCCCCAATCTCTGGGATGAAAGCTCCCAAAACACCAGCCAAGCGCCAGCGTGTTTTGAACCAGGAAGAGTTGATATGTGTCTGGCTAGCTGCGGAAAAGCTGGGAGACTTGTGGGGGGCCTATTTCCGCCTTCTCATAGCGACCATGCAACGTCGCGAGGAGGTGGCTGCGATGGATTGGTCCGAAATCGATATGAAAGAAGCGGTGTGGCAATTGCCTTCATATCGTTCGAAAAATGATCGTGCGCACCGAGTGCCTTTAAATGCACTCGCTATCGCTGAACTAAAGAAGCGATCACCTCAGCCTTCCGGCCTCGTATTTTCGACAACAGGATCGACAGCCGTTTCCGGTATTTCCAAAGCCAAGAAGCGTCTTGACGAAGAAATGCTGGCTGTAATGGAAGAGAGAGCGATGAGGCGAGGAGAAAATTTCATTGCAATTAATCTGGTGCCTTGGCGAATACATGATTTGCGGCGGACGGGTGCTACCAATCTGCAGGCATTGGGTGTGCCGGTCGAGGTTACGGAGGCAGTTCTCAATCATGTCAGCGGCTCTATCGGAGGTGTGGCTGGTGTATATAATTTATTTCGCTATGAGCCTCAAAAGCACGATGCGTTTGAAGCATGGAACAAACATTTAAATTCGATTTTGGTTGGGCATTGATAAATTCACCTCTTAAACCCCAAAAACTTGCAAATCACTTCCCTTAACTCACAAATTATTGCATGAAGTCCGAAAGGACGCGCTTAATGCCCAAAAAATCGCTTAATGGCCTGCCAGAAGTATTCGTATCGAACGCGGCTATCGCGGCTGCCGTTTCCCGCGCCGTCGCGCAGGGACGTATACGCCAGATTGCGACAAAGCTCTACACCTTCAATCTTGATGACGCGCCCGAACGGATAGTGCGCCGATCGCTCTGGGAGCTGGTGGCCAGTTATGTACCCGGCGCGCTGATTGCCGACCGAACCGCCATTGAAAACCGGCCCGCCGCCGATGGCTCAATCTTTATCGTATCCGACCGCAAGCGCGATATTGTCCTTCCCGGCATCACGATCCGCTCCCGCAGCGGCGCACCGCCGCTCGAAAGCGACCGGCCCTTTGTCGGTGGGCTGTTCCTCTCTTCCACCGCGCGCGCTTTCCTCGACAATATGGCCCCGTCCCGGAAACGGGGCGGCGATGTCAGCCGGACACTGACCCGCACCGAACTCGAAGCCCGACTTGACGATGTTGCCCGCCGCAGTGGGGTGGATGGCCTCAACGCTTTGCGGGATGAAGCAAAGCGAATTGCGCCGCTTATCGACCGCGAAGCCGAATACGCGGCGCTTGATCGCCTGATTGGCGCACTGCTCGGAACACGCGAGGACAGGCTGGCCAGCGAGCGGGGACAAGCACGCGGTGCCGGAACGCCCTATGATCCCGACCGGATTAAGCTGTTTGAAGCCCTGCACGCGGAACTCCGCTCGACTGCGCCCTTCTCCCGGCCCGTTGAACCGCGTTCAGTGGAAGCGCGTTCAGTGCTGGCCTTCTATGAAGCCTATTTCTCCAACTTCATCGAAGGCACCGAGTTTGACGTGAACGAAGCGGCGGACATCGTGTTCAACAATGCGATCCCGCGTGACCGCCCGGAAGATGCGCATGACGTAATGGGGACGTGGCAGATCGTTTCCGACGCGCAAGAGATGGCCAAGACGCCGCGCGATCCGCAAATGCTGGTGGCATTGATGCAAAGCCGTCATGCGCAACTGATGGGCGCGCGGCCCGACAAGCAACCGGGGCGCTTTAAGCGCGAAGCCAATCGCGCAGGGTCAACGCTGTTCGTCGCGCCTGATCAGGTCGAAGGCACCCTCGCGCGCGGCTTCGAATATTATCAGAGCCTCGACACGCCGTTCGCGCGCGCTGTATTCATGATGTTCCTCGTATCCGAAGTGCATCCGTTCGTCGATGGCAATGGCCGGATCGCCCGCATCATGATGAACGCGGAACTGGTCGCGGCGGGCGAGGAGCGCATCATCATCCCCACCGTCTATCGCAACAATTACCTGACGGCGCTCAAGGCGCTGTCGCAAAGCGCCCAGCCCACGCCGATCATCCGCACATTGGACTTTGCGCGCAAATGGGTGGATGCGGTGCCATGGACCGATCTGGAAACGGCGCGCAGTGCACTGGAAAGCTGCCATGCGTTTGTCGATCCCGCCGAGGCGGATGATCGCGGGATACGCTTGCGAATGCCGGGATGAAGCCAATGCGCACACATTACCTATGCGCGTAATAACGTCACTCTCTGCATTATTTATGCCATTGCTGAAAGTGATCTTCCCCCATTTTCGTCGGCGGGCGGTTACATCATCAAAGCCCACAAAGACTATAACTTGAAACGGCTTTGTTGCATAACAACGTGATGGATTCCCTTGGGGAATCGGATGTTATAGGTGGGCGGGATGCCCAGACCTACCCCTCCGAAGTATCGCACGACCAATTGGCCCGAGTATAACGCCGCGCTCAAGCGGCGAGGCTCGCTGGATGTATGGTTTGACCCTGAGATGGAATGGTTCGCGCCGTCCGACGGTCGGCCGGGTCGACCGCTGCGGTTCTCGGACCGGGCGATCGAGTTTTGCCTTACGTTGAAAGGGCTGTTCCAACTTCCGTTGCGGCAGGTGACGGGTCTGACCCAGAGCCTTCTCAGGATGGCTGGTCTGGACTGGCCGACGCCGGATTATACGACGTTGTGCCGGCGGCAGAAGAGCTTGTCGGTCGATCTGGACGAGAGGACCAGTTCAGGTGGATTGCATCTTCTGGTCGACAGCACCGGAATCAAGATGATGGGTGAAGGCGAGTGGAAAACCCGCAAACACGGTGCTCTCGGCTTTGGGCCATGCCCCCGGCATGGCCGTCACCTGCGATATCGCCGCCAGTGGCGCAAGGTACACATTGGGATCGACGCGGAAACCTTGGATGTCCGGGCGATCGAGGTGACGACAAACTCTATCGGCGATGCCCAAACGCTGCCTGATCTGCTGGAGCAAATCTCCGAAGACGAGACGATCCTCAGCGTTGGCGGCGATGGTGCCTATGATACGAGGAACTGCCACGCCGCCATTGCCGGGCGCGGAGCCGATCCGGTCATCCCGGTTCACCGCAACGGCAAGGTCTGGACCAAGGACGGTCCCGGCGTCGACGCCCGCAATGAAACGCTGCGCGCGATGAAACAGCTCGGCAGGGCAATCTGGAAGAAGTGGAGTCGCTATCACAAGCGCAGTCTGATCGAGACCAAGATGCACTGCTTTAAACTGCTCGGCCAGCGCCTCGCAGCCCGTACCTTCGATCGCCAAACAACCGAGCTCAAAGTCCGTGCTGCAATCCTCAATCGCTTCTCGCAAATCGGAACGCCCAGTACCATCCGCGTCGCATAATAATCTCAAGTAATCATGAGCTTGCGCCTGTCACGCTTTATGCAACAAAGCCCATTCGAAGCCAAGGTGGCATAATGAGACAGGTGACCGGCGCAAAACCCGTACAAGTCCAGCGTGAGGACATCAGAGATTTAGGCGTGCGGATCGTCCATCACACATTACACCTCCCCGAATGAAGCGGCGTAACTTAGCAGCTGTTTCAAGTAGCAAAATGTGGGGGATAAAAACCGCTTACGTTTTATCATAGCTCATTTGAAATGAAGTCTGGAAACGGCACCCTGTGTCACCATTGCAGTGCGACCCGCCTTTGAAAATCTTTAAACGCCCGGCCCCCGACCAATGATGCACTGTTTTGTAACTCGCAGCCTTCCCAACTGCCTATCTGAAGGCCATGCGGTAATTCTGTGGGGTCATCGATTTCTGTTTGCCAAATGTACGGGTAAAGTGGCTTTGGCTGGAAAAACCGGCGGAAAATGCTATCTCGGCGAGGCTCAGGTCGGTCGTTCGCAGCATATACTGTGCCCATTTGATACGTTCTTTCAATACGTATTGATAAGGCGTTATTCCCATGGCTGTGCGGAAAGCTCTCGGGAATTCATGCGGTGTGAGGCATACAACCTGTGCTAAATCTGCAACGCTTAGTGGAGTGTCTACATAATCGAACACATGTTGCCTCAGCTTCTCCATCTGTAAAACTGTAAGGTGGGGATGCCCACGAGATATATCCTCACTTTCAGTTACATAATTTCTCGCAAGGTGAATAAGTGTGGCGTCGACAAGGGAGTTGATATACATTTTTTCATTATGGCTTTCGCCAAGCATGTCGGCAGCAATCAACTGTAACAAGCTTCTCAACTTATCGTCTCTCTTGCTGATACCGGGAACCAGAGCGGGGTTGCAAACGTCAACCTTAAGCCCGTCCATTATCAACTGCCTCAGGCGAGAAACGGGGAAAAAAAAGACGATTGTCCTGTGTGGGCTGTCCCACTCCCATATCGATCGTTCTGTGTTTGGATAGATCCAAATATCGCCGGGTTCCCAAGATACAGCGCCGGTATTTTCTTCGCCAAACTGGTAGGATACCGATGTGGATGGGCCCGTGTTCAGTTCAAGGGTAAAATATTCGGGATCATCGGGAACCAGGAGAGGGCTATCAGCTGTGACGAATTCACAGGTCAGGGCGCGCAGGCTATCCCAGCCAAGGTGATTGCTGTCACGAGTGATGATTTGCGAAGAATGATCGGGCCAAATTCGGACTGGGTACATGTTTCTCGTTCCCAAGGCGCTGCGATTCGTTTGTGCGGACGGCGAATCCAGCAAATGATCTATATGGCGCCCGGGCATATTTAACTGAAATTCTAACAGGGCCTCATCTGTAACTGCTGTTGTTTGTTCTCGATTATATTTTCCTGCTTCACCGCGTGTCAATAGCTGGAACACTCACGTTGTCTTTGCTGCGTTTTTTCGGCACTTGCAGCTATAAATCGTCGGCGCCAATCCTTGAAAAAACCTGTGGCCTGTGAGTCTTGAGCCAGTATGCCCAGACGATGCCGGCAACGCTCGTTCCATATATCAGCGTCAACACAATCAGTGCTGTGGATTGAGACGTGCCGATCGTGTCAGCAAAATTGAGATTGGATAGTGCAAAGACAACAAACAGGCAGACGGAAGCTGCCACAGGCGCGACTACATGTCGAAACAGGCGCAGTTTCACTTTGGAGCGCAGAAAATATACAATGATCGCGACTGAGGTCAGAAACAAAAGCATGATAAATCCAAAAACACCCACACCCAATTGCCGCGCATAAAGAAGGTCAGCCGATGCCCCCATGATTGGAAACGGCACCATGATCAGGGCCAGAACCACGCCTACGGTCAGGGAGGCCCCGGACGGCGCCTTATATTTAGGGTGCACTTTCCCCAGTGTGGCTGGTGCCAATCCGCTCTCACCCATGCGGAAAATGAAGCGAGACAACACATTGTGCAAAGAGAGGGCCGCGCCGTACAGGCTGGTGCAAAGTAATATATAACAGGCGATTACCCCAGTTTGACCCAGCTCGTTGCCAAGCGCACGGAAGAAGGTGTTGGCGGGGTCTTCCGAGGAGATTTGTATCGCTTGGGAGGCCCCCATGGAGGCGATTAGCAGATATGTTGTCGCGGCGTAAAAAACCGTTAACAAGCCAACAATCAAATATGTGGCGCGCGGGATCGTTTTTACAGGATCGCGGGCTTCGTCTCGGTAGACGGCGGTTGATTCGAACCCCACGAACATGCCGCTTACAAAAAGCAGGGCCAGCCCCGGTGTTCCAGAGACGAGATGGGACGGGAGGAACGGCTCACTTGGCAGACCACTTGCGCCGCCGGTGAACAAAACCGCAATATCAAACGAGAAGATTAACGCAAATTCGAACATCATCAGGAAGGAAACAATTTTGGCAGACACATTAAGCTCGCGATATGCCAATATTGTGCTTAGCAGCAGCGCCACTGCCACGAAAATCCACCAGGGAATTAATGGCCCCCCAAGCTCATCGGCGATTAGTCGCTGAGCCGCAAGGCCCAGCAATGTGTATGTGCCTACAGCCAGAAAGAAGTAAGTTAGCAAGGCGATCAGTGTCGCTGCCAATCCTATGGGGCGACCAAGGCCGGCCGTAATATAGACATAAAACCCGCCCGCTTTCGGCAGAATTCTGGCAAGCTTCGTATAACCAATGGCAAAGAGTCCCAGCACACTGCCAACGAATATAAAGGCTGCGGGCGCACCCAGACCGTTACCCAGCGCAATAACGATGGCAAGATAGCCTGCGACAACTGCGAGCGGGGCCGAGGTCGCGATACCGATGGCAACGATACGCATGACGCCAACCTGCCCTGTAAGGCCGCCGTTTGAATTTTGGTCGGCTCGAACTGAAGACGCATCGTTGGTACTCATGCTCAATCTTTCGGCTGGTGCGACGGAGACCGTAACAGGTTGAGGAAAATTGCAGAGGGCACCTGTCGAACGTGAAACGTGGGGGGATGGATAGGCATCTAGGAGCATATTAACGTGCTTGGGAAAAAGCAAATCATTTGATCAAAGATCAAATTTTTCGCTGCGGCCGCTATGATGCTTACGCCCCGTCGTCCAGGCCATGCGCGTCAACGGCCCATGTATTTCGAAGATAGTCTATGAAATGTGGCAGAGCCGGGTTTGGGTTGTCCTTGCGCCACACCAAAACGCGATTTAGCTCCGCATCTGGGTGATCTATGGGAATTGTTTTGATCCCCTCGACCCCCTGAGGAAACGTTCCACGCGTTGATAGCGAGATACCTTTGGCCCGGCGCACGAATTCAATTTGCAGGGTGGTGGAAGTTGGGCCTATTTGGGAATGCGTATCTGTTCCATTTGCGCCGAATAGCCTTTCGATTGCGAATTCATAGGCGGAGCGCCGGGCGGTCGGAACATATAAGTTCTTTTCGCCAATGATTTGCTCGACACCGACGGACTCATACTGGCTCAGCCGGTGGTCGCTTGGTATCATCAGGACTAATGGCGTAGATTTGAGTGCCATGGTCACGGAATTGGTCATGGGCCGAGGCAGGGGATAGGTTTCCAACAGGCAGTCTACCTCGCCTTGGCGTAGAAGGTCGGGCAGGTGAAATGAGACGCCCTGATGAAAATTCATGAGAATCTCGGGTCGATTTCGTCCATATTCGAGCATGATAGTGGGTATCACATCCGTCGCGAAATCATCGGTATGCCCAACAGAAAGGGTGCCGCTCATCCCTTCTTTTACTGCAAGGGCATTATGAGCTGCACGTTGACTGGCATGTAATGTCTGATGCGCGCCCCTGAGGAATGCCTCGCCAGCTGGGGTCAGTCGAATTTGCCTCTTCCTGCTGCGATCAATCAGTACGGCTCCGATTTCGTCTTCCAGGGCCTTTAAGGCGCTACTCAGCGCAGGCTGGGTGATACAAAGCTCCACCGAAGCCGCCTGGAAGTGCAGGCGTTCCGCGAGAGTAACAAAATATCGAAGTTGGCGCAGTTCCATATCTCTTCATAAATAATATTTATCAAAATGCAAAAACATTCGATTAGACTTAATAATAAAAAATGACGGATAGTGCCTCGAATGACTGAACATATCGACGTTTCGCGGTGATTCAGCCTGCTGGTTTTCCGGGCTTTTTTGGACACCGCCTCGTCTATTGATGGTGCGTATAGTGCAGAAAATAAAATGAATCTCTTGATCAGAGGGAATAGGGAAATGAGAAACAAAGGGACCATTGAAATCATGCGCAATAAATCACAGAATTTTTTGTTTGCCGGCTCTGCATTGGCTATGACAATCACAGCCCTTGCGGCTACTCCTGCTTTCGCTCAATCGGAAGATAACAGCGACGGTATCGGCATGATTATCGTGACGGCACAAAAACGCTCGCAGAACATTCAGGATGTTCCGATCGCTATCACCGCGCTTGGCGGGAAGCAGATTGGCGAGCTTGGTTATTCGAATGCCGAGGAAATTTCGATCCAGATCCCGGGTCTGGTCGCTACATCCTACAATGGGGGTGGAACGGTATCTCTGTTTTCGATTCGCGGGATCGGCCAGAACGACTTCGCCGAACATCAGGAAGCTCCGGTCGCCGTTTACAATGATGGGGTATATGTTGCCAACACGAGTGCGGCCGGTTTGCAGTTGTTCGACCTTGATCGCCTTGAGGTTCTCAAGGGCCCTCAGGGGACGCTGTTCGGTCGCAACGCGACGGGTGGGCTTGTCCATGCTGTTTCGAAGAAGCCAACATCTTTCGTCGAGGGATATCTCGACCTCACTCTGGGTTCCTTCAACCAATTCCGTGTCGAAGGCGCATTGAGCGGACCGATTACGCATAATCTGGCCGGGCGCGTGTCATTTCTCTCCGACAATGCAGACGGATACTTCAAGGATCTTTCCGGCGGAGAAGCGCTCAGGGGCCGGAACAACCAGAGCGTACGTGGACAGCTGGAATTCACTCCAACGGACAAGCTCACCTTCAACTTTGTCGCGCGGTATAACCACACGCCGCGTACACCGAACGGCGTATACGATATTCGCCCAAGTGATGGTGTGAACGTAGGTGGTGCTCTGGTGGATTTCTTGGGTGTGCCGGATGAAGCGCCTAAGCCCAATGAAGGCTATGTAACTTATCCTGGTTATATTGCGAAGAAATCCGAAAGCTACGAATTTACTGCCGAATATGCACTGGACAGCGGCCTGACGTTCATGTCCATTTCATCTTACAGCAAGATGAATAAGCAATATTTTGAATCTGCGGCGACAACCTCGCTGGGTGAGGCGTTCATCTTTGGCACGCATCATGATGTTGACCAGTTTTCTCAGGAACTCAGGCTCAACGGCGAAACCAAAAATTTTAAATATCAGGCCGGGCTCTATTATCTCGACATTTCCGGTAACTACTTCACGGATGACGAGTTCTCGCATTTCGGCGGGCGGGTGCTGAACGATTATACTTTGGATACCAAGTCCTGGTCTATCTTCGGTGAGGTCGAATATAATTTTACCGATAGCCTCTCACTCATCGCTGGTGCGCGCTGGATAACCGACAAAAAGGATTACAATATCTTCTCCCGCTGTGTTTCGCCTCGTGTGAACACAACAGGGGAGGTCGACTGCTTCTTCTGGAGTTCTGGTGATCCGCTTGCGCCGATCATCTCGGAAATCGGTGCGCCGATCAACCAATCCCGCAAGGATGATCTTTATGCGCTCAACGCCAAGCTGAACTATCACGTAAATGACGATGTCCTACTATATGCTGGATATAGCCGCGGTGTGAAGGGGGGCGGTTTCAATGCCCCCGTTGACGGCTTCCTGACTGCGACTGAGCTTTCGTTTAAACCGGAAGTTCTGGACAGCTATGAGGTCGGGTTCAAATCCACCCTGCTCGATAGAAAGCTGCTCGTGAACGGCTCTGCCTTCTATTACGATTATAAGGACTATCAGGGCTTTGTGTTCGAAGGTTTGACCACGCAAGTGGTAAATCTGCCAGCGACGGTGCGAGGTGCTGAGCTTGAAATAGTCATTTCACCCGGCTCTGGGTGGTATCTGTCTTTCGGCGCGTCTGTACTCGACGCAGTGGTGGAGGATTCACCGACCACTGCTTTGGTTGAAGGGCCGCATATGATTACTGCGCCCGACCTTAGCCTAAACATGCTCCTCAAGAAAGACTGGGACATTGGAAACGGCCGCTTTACCGCGCAGGTCGATGGCGGATATGTCAGCAGCCAGGAGTTCAATACGAACAATTCTGCATTGTCATCAATCCCGTCATATTCGCTCTGGAATGGACGACTGACCTACGCTTCAAATGACAAGTCCTGGGAGTTGTCGGTGTTCGCGAAGAACGTCTTTGACAAGGCGTTCCAAACCTATCGTTTTGACTTGAGCAGCTTCGCTGGCCAGGTGGCGTATCTTTATGGTCCGCCACGTACGCTCGGAGCTCAGGTGAAATACAACTTCTAGGAGAGGTACAGACAGAGCTGTTAACGGGGCTTGCCGATAGGGAGAGGTCTATCCCAACCGGCAAGCCGGCTTCCAGCTTCGGGTGCCCTGCGAGGATATTGGTTACGGGTTAGGGGTTCGAACGGTCTGACTTGATGCCGTGCCCGCTGAAGACAAAGTGAGGACGACGGTCAGGCGTTGAGGACAGACAGCAAATTACGCTCAATCGACTCAGCGGCAACTGTCAGGTCACTTGAGATGGATTCCGACAGGGCTTTGCTGTCCTGTGTTTCGATAGCCTTGATGATCTTGTTGTGTTGCGAATGTTCGAAGAATTGGCCGTCATCCGATTGGAGGAAATTCAGAAGTGGCCCGTAGCGCATCCATAGTAATTCGATCAGGTTAAGCAGAACGTCGTTATTGCTTTGCCGATAGATTTCGAAGTGAAACTGCTGGTTCAACTTCAGGTATTTGTGAATATGGGGTCTCTTTTTTATGCTCTCAGCATCCATCTTCCCGTTCACGATGCGAAGCCTGTTCGCAAGCATACCGTCGTCTAGCTCAAGCGCCAGGAGCGCGGCCTTGCATTCCAGGTCGATCCGCAACGAGAGGATATCCCGCAGCCGCTTGCTGTTGGCGAGCGGTACAAATGGTGACTTGCGCGGGGCGGTTTCCAGCACTTCGGCAACTGCAAGCCGGTGCAAGGCCTCTCGAACAGGCATGTGCGACGTACCGAAGGCTTCAGCCAGTTCGCGCAGTTTGAGGGGTTGGCCTGGGGCGAAAAGCCCCATCATCATTGATTGTTTCAGTTCACTATAAACATGATCGAGATCGGACACAGCGATGCGTTTTTTTAGCCCTGGAAAGTTGTTTTCGTCGGTCATTGAGGATTTAGGCACCGAAAATGATCCTGAATTTTTCTGATGAGGGTGCAACGCAAAGTGCAATTGAGCACCCTAAATCTCTCGAAATGAGTGTGCTGTCCAGCCCCAAGGCAAAGAAGCTGTTTGTGGAGGAGGGTAAGCGGTGATCATTCAGCAAAGATATCATTTGGCGGTCAGGATGACATCCTGGGTTTTTGGGAGGAGATGAAAATGTTGGATCAGACCGGTTCGGCCGAATATTTGCTGAGCGGTGGTGTCATACATCCCTGGCATATGGACCAGTTCGGTCATATGAACGTGCGCTGGTACGCCCACTTCTTTGATGATGCCAGCTTCCTGCTCCTGAGCCGGCTTGGCCTGCACCAGGCGGCAGTAATCAAGGAGTTTGGCGTGCATTGCGTTACCGCTCAGGCCACGACCGAATTCAGGGCCGAAGTGCTTGCTGGCGCGTGCGTCGACATATTCGGTTCTGTCTCTCGCATCGGCGGAAAAAGCGTGACTTTTGAATATCGGATGACCAGCGCGGGCACCGAAGTGGAGCACGCGCTCTGTAGGTCTGTGGAGGTATTCGTTGACGCTAAGACGCATAAATCCGTGACAATCCCGGAGGGTCTCCGCGAGCGGTTGGGAACTGCTCAAAACGCCACGCAATAGAATGGGGATACGGCACCCTTACTGTATCAAAAGCACAGTCACGCCATAGAATTTGCGAGACAAGGAACAGACAAATGAAGAAAGAAGTTTTCATAACATGCGCGGTCACGGGGGCTGGCGGAGGACCGCATAAGAATCCAAATGTACCGGTGACTCCGGAAGAGATCGCTAACGATGTCTTGGCTGTAGCAGAGGCAGGGGCAAGCATTGCTCACATTCACGTGCGTGATCCTGAAACCAAAGAAGGTTCGCGTGATACCGCCCTCTATGCCGAAGTCATCGACCGCGTGCGGGCAAAGAATACTGAGGTCATCATCAATACCACTGGCGGCATGGGCGGTGACCTGGTGATCGGGGCTGATGATCCCTTTGCCTTCGGAGCGGAGTCGGATCTCGTGTCGCAGAAAACGCGGCTGGTGCACGTCGATGCTCTCCGGCCGGATATCAGCACCCTCGACTGCGGCTCATACAATGTTGGCGAAGGTAATCTGGTCTATATTTCGACATCCGAACAGGTCCGCGAGGGCGCCCGGTTGATCCGCGAGATGGACGTAAAACCTGAGCTGGAAGTGTTTGATCTTGGCCACCTCGATTTTGTTATCAAGCTGATCAGGGAAGGAGCCTTTGATGGCCCCGCGATGATCCAGTTCTGTCTTGGCGTGAATTTTGGTGCTCCCGCGACGCCTGGCGCAATGAAGGCAATGGCCGATGCCGTGCAAGGGCTGGATGTCATATGGTCGGCCTTTGGTGTCGGGCAGATGCAGCTGCCAATGGTCGCTCAGGCTTTGCTTTTGGGCGGCAATGTTCGCGTTGGGTTAGAAGATAATATCTGGCTAGGTCGCGGCGTGCTTGCCACTAATGTAGATCTGGTGATGCGGGCGCGCACTATCATCGAAACTATGGGCAGTTCGGTGATGGGCGCTGCGCAAACGCGAAAAGAACTGGGCCTGTGAAGATCGACCTGACAGGCAAGCGTGCGATTATTACCGCCGGGGCCGACGGCATTGGTCGGGTCATAGCAAAGACCTTTCTCGAAGCTGGTGCACGGGTAGCAATCTGCGACATCAACGATGCTGCGCTTGAGAGCTTCAGAGGTCAATTCCCTCAGGCATTCGCTTTCCATTGCGATGTCAGCCAGCCGGTTCCAGTCGCGGAAACGGTTGAAAAAATGCTGGGTGCATTGGGTGGAATCGATGTTCTGGTCAACAATGCCGGTTCTGCCGGCCCAACCGCCGAGATCGAGAATATCGATCCGGCAGATTGGTCGCGTACGCTCGATATCAACCTGTTCTCGCAATTCCTTTTCACTAAGGCGACCCTGCCATTGATGAAAGCGCAAAAGTCTGGCGCAATCACCAACATGTCCTCGGCGGCTGGTCGCTTGGGAATGCCGCTGCGGACTCCTTATGCGGCAGCCAAATGGGCAACCATCGGGTTGACTCAGTCGCTGGCAATGGAAGTCGGGGCACATAATATTCGTGTGAACGCAGTTCTTCCCGGTTCGGTTCGCGGTGAACGGATGGAACGTATCATGCAAGCGAGGGCGGATGTTACTGGCATGACTTTCGCTCAGGTCGAAGCAGAAGAAACAGCAACCATGTCACTCGGCAGAATGATCGAGCCTGAAGAGGTTGCGAGTATGATCGCATTTATCTCTTCTGACCTAGGCGCGTCGATCTCTGGCCAGTCCATAGGAGTATGCGGCAATATGGAAATTCTAAAGTGATGCATCCTTCTGTCAACGCAATTCAACTTTCGGATGCTCACAGAATATCGGTAATTCAATTATAATCGGAGCACAATTGATGCAAAGGCAAGCGATTTTTCCCGAAGGTAAAAGGGTGATTTACGACAACAATAAATACTCTGCGGCCCTGAAGTCGGGGGATTTGCTGTTTGCTTCGGGCCACGTCGGTGGCCGTGAGGATGGCTCACCGGAGCCGGAGTTTAAGCAGCAGGTCGATCTGGCATTTCAGAATCTGATTGCGACGCTCAAAGCGGCAGGATGCACGCTGGAAGATGTGATCGATGTTACGACTTTTCATACCGATCTGGAAAACCAGTTCGATGACATCATGGACGTCCGCGATCGCTATGTACCGGGGCCAGTCTATCCCAATTGGACGGCAGTAGGAGTGTCGTATCTGTCCGGCTTTGATTTTGAGATGAAGGTAATCGCCCGCATTCCATAGAGGGAATAGAACGCAACTAAATTATGGCGCGGTATTCACCATGGCTGACCGTTGTCGGAGAACGATTTTGTTGAATATTCGAGTTGCAGTGATTGGTTTGGGCTTAGTCGCGGAGGCACATCTTAATGCCTTCCGACTAATCAAAGGTGCCACGGTTGTTGCTGTTTGTGATACCCGAGGCGAGGTGGCCAAAAAGGTCGCCTCGGAGTGGAATGCGAAGGCCTATACTGATTTTCACCGCCTGCTGCGGGAAGAGCAGGTCGATCTCGTCATGGTCCTGACTCCTGCTTCGACGCATCTGGAAATTGCCTGTGCCAGCGCAGAGGCCGGGGCCCATGTATTTTGCGAAAAGCCTCTTGCCGTCACTGTCGAAGATGCGGAAGAGATCATTAAAGTCTGTGACGCCGCCGGCATGAAACTATTCTATGGTTCCTGCTACCGTTTTCTGCCTGCTGTCAGATCTGCCTATGACCTCATCAGGCAAGGCAAGATCGGCGAAATTCAGTTGATGACCGAGTGCGGGCTGGGTGGGCAAGGACTTGAGGGCTGTACTCAGATGTCATTCATGCATTACCCTGAAGGTGGGCCTGGAGGGCCAGCCTGGGGGATGATGGACCACGGTGTGCACCTGATCGACATCTTCTCCTGGTATGCGGACAGCGAGCTTGTGGAGGTGAGCGGGCAAGGAAATATTTCCGGGGCGCAGCCGACGACCGAGTGCCTGACAATGCGTTTTGCCAATACGGCAATGGGGCACCTGCTCTATAATGCGGCGACTTACACGACGGTCCTACCCAATGAAGGTATGTTCAGTGGGGGGCAAGGTTACCGCGATGATGGTAGCGTTTCGGATGCAGGTTCGTGGGATGCAACCCCTGTATCGATTTCCGTATATGGTACGAAGGGTTCCCTGCGCATCTTCTATTATGCGAACGCTCTGTTTTTGAATGATGGCGATGGCCCAAGGCAGATTGCCTTGTCCGGCCGGGCTCCCTTCGGCCATTTTGTGACACAATTGGAAGTTTGCCTGGAAGCTATTGCGAATGACTTGCCTGCGCCGATCGATGGGCAGGCTGGCAAGAAGGCCCTGGAGACCATGCTTGGCATATATCGATGAATTGTAAAGACTTATCCATGCTCGATGACGCTAAGTCCTTATGGGCGGGAAGCCACGTAAGCTGTGGCACCACCACATAATGTGCAAACGAACATGAAATTGTGAAAGACATTAAGCAGGGTAAAAACATAGCCTGAATAACATCCCACCATCCGGGCAGGAAATTGAATGCAACTTACTGAAAACATATGCTTTAGGTGGAAGCAATCAAGCCGGTAGCCGGTGTGACGACCCATGAAGTCAGGCCGGAATGGGCCTGAAAGGAGAAAACATTGGAGACACGCGAACTTTTTTGGTCGTTAGGAAGGACTGAAGTCGCGATCTTTTATGTCGTGGGGCTGCTGGCCAGCGCGGCCTTCTTGTTCGGGGTTTGGAAGCATTTCGAGAAATATAGAAAAGCGAGCCCGAACCCAGTCAACCACAGTTGGAAGAGGTCGCTTGGCCGCCTCTTTACTGATCTGCTTACGCACCGGAGAGTCGTTCGCCGTGATCGATTTGCGGGTCTGGCTCATGGCGCAATTTTTGCGGGCTTCCTGATTGCCTTCGCGGGCACTGCAACAATCACCTTAGATCACGATATAGTCAAACCCCTCTTCGGTTTTAGCTTCTGGAAGGGTGATTTCTATCTGCTTTTCAGTCTGGTGCTTGATCTCGGCGGATTAGCTTTGCTCATTGGGCTTTGCCTCATGGCTGGGCGCAGGTGGGTGAAAAGGCCGGCCAAGCTAAACTATCTGCGCACATATAGGGGCGAAACGGAGGAATCGAAACAGCAGAAGGCCTGGCGTTGGGAAGACCGCATTTTCCTGATCGTGCTGATTGTCATTACCGCGTCCGGCTTCCTTCTCGAAGGCCTTCGTCTCTATACCGATAAACCAGCTTGGGCGGACTGGTCACCTGTAGGACAGGCTGTGGCACTGACCTATGGTGCCTTCGGACTGGACATGACAATGGCTACGACACTGCGGGGCTGGGGCTGGTGGTCGCATGGTATATTGGCGCTTGCGTTTATAGCAACTGTTCCCTGGTACAAGGCCAAGCATATCGTAGCGGTGCTGGGTTCGCTCACGCTTCGCGAAGACAAACCGCTTAGCAAGCTACCCGCCGAGCAAGAAAACAGCGAAGTACCGGGCATCTCGAAGCTTTCCGACTTCACTTTGAAAGACATGTTCGACTTCGACGCCTGCACCAAATGCGGTCGTTGCCACGAAGTGTGCCCGGCCACGGCCAGCGGCTATCCGCTCAGCCCGCGTGACTTAATTCTGGATCTGCGAACCGCCAACAAGAACATAGCCTCAGGTTCGACCCCGGTCGAGATGATTGTCAGCGACGAGGCCCTTTGGGCATGCAGAAGCTGTGGCGCGTGTCAGGAGATTTGCCCGGTAGGGGTTGAGCATCCTTCCAAGATCGTCCGTATGCGCCGGGCGCTGGTTGATCAGGGTCGGATAGACCCTATGCTGCAGACTGCCTTTGCTGCTCTGGGGGATGTCGGCAACAGCTTTGGCGAGCCGGCACGCAAGCGCGCTGGCTGGACCGAGGAGCTGGATTTCAAGGTCAAGGACATCAGAAACGAGCCTGCGGAATATCTGTGGTTTGTCGGAGACTATGCATCCTTCGATCCACGCAACCAGAAAGTATCGCGCACGGTAGCGAAACTGCTGCGTGCGGCGAAAGTGGATTTCGCCTTGCTGCATGAAGGAGAACATAGCGCGGGCAATGATGTGCGCAGGGCCGGGGAAGAGGGGCTGTTCTCCATACTGGCGGAGCACAATCTGGCGCAGATGGCAGGTGCCCATCCGTTCGACCGGATCATCACTACCGATCCACACAGCTACAATACGATCCGCAATGAATATCCTGAATATCAGGATATGGCCGAGATCGAGCATTATTCCACAGTACTTGCCAATCTGCTGCGCGATGGTCGTTTGAAAGTGACCAATCCGCTGAATCGGCGGGTGACATTTCACGACCCATGCCACCTTGGCCGTTTGAACAACGGCTATGATGCGCCACGTGAAGTGCTGGAACTGATCGGCTGCGAGATCGTGGAAATGCCGCGCAACCGCGACAACTCCTTTTGCTGCGGCGCTGGCGGTGGCCGTATCTGGATTCCCGATCAGCCAGGCGAAAAGCCTTCGGAAAACCGAATGTACGAGGCGGCCGAGCTAGTTGGAGTCGACGCTTTCATCACATGCTGCCCCAAGGATCTAAATATGTTCGAGGACGCTAACAAGACGGCCGATCATTCCGGCAACTTCACGGTCGATGATCTGGCCGAACTTGTGGCCGAGGCCATTGAGCTGGAAAAGCTGACTACGGCTGATCTACCGGACGTCATCAAGATGATCATAGAGAGATCATCTGAGCTTATTACGCAGCAGGTGCTTGGCAAATTGCAGGAAAGAATGCCTCAGCAACTGGCGCCGAACAGCCCGCGCGAACAGCATGCTGCATTAACATTCGATGCCCTTTCCTCTGCCGAAGTCGCTTCGCCATCGGTTCCATCGGCCCCTGCAGAGAGGCAGGCCGATGCCACGGAAACGGCGCCTCCCACACAGGAGGAGGCGGCTGAGCCAGCGTCCGCCGCTCCATCGAGGGTGATCAAGGAACTGCGCCCGATGAGTTGGGCTGAGAAAAATCCGGTCGAGGCGGCCGAGTTTCCACCATATGATATGCCCGAACGTGGCAAGCACCGTATTCTGGTCGCCGTTAGGCATGTGGCCGTGTTGAACGACGGTTTTCAGATCGATAGTAACCACATCCCTGCTGACAGCTTCGACTACAAGATCAATGAGTGGGATGAAGCCGCGATGGAGCAGGCGTTGCTGCTGGCCGAGAAACTGGGCGAGTGCGAAGTCGTAGCAGTGACGGTCGGCGATGAAGATGCGGAAGCTTCCTTGCGAAAAGCGCTGGCAATGGGTGCGGATCGCGGCGTTCGAATTTCGGATGACAATATTCAGGATCCCGACCCGATGACCATTGCGCGTGGTCTGGCTGGTATTGCGAAGCTGGAGCAGCCGGATCTGGTCATCTGCGGTGTCCAATCTGCGGATCTGGGGCATGGGTCAACGGGCATTGCTATGGCTGGCATCATGGGCGTTCCGCACAGCGCAGCGGTGATCGGTTGCGAATGGGAAGGTGGCAAAGAAATCAAGCTGACGCGCGAAATGGAAGGCGGCGCCTTACAGGAGCTCAAGACGAGTGTTCCAGCTGTGCTGACAATCCAGACAGGTGCGAACCAGCCGCGCTACGCCACTATGCGCATGATCAAGCAGGCCAAGAAAAAGCCCATGGAGATCGTTGACGGCAGTGCTTTGGATAATGGTTCGAGCGGTTATGTTATCGAACGCGTTTACAAACCGGCACGGGAACAAGCATCGATGCTGGACGGCGGCGCGGCAGACGTGGCCGAGTTTATCATGAAGAAAATTCAAGAATCGAGCGGAGCGTAGATATGGCTGGTATCCTCATCATTGCCGAGCATCTTAATGGTCAGGTCGCGAAGATAACCAAGGAAATAATCGGCGCAGCGAACGCGATTAAGGATGATCTGGGTGGTAAGCTGAGCATCGCGGTGCTGTCAGAGGCTGGCTCTGGCATTGCCGGGCAGGTCAATCTTGCAGGGGTCGATGAGATTGTTTCGATCGATACCGGGAGCAGTCATTTCGATGCATCGACGTACGAACAGGCTATCATTTCCTTAGGAGAAGTGCTCCAGCCCTCATTGATCCTGATTGGGCACACGGCCAACGGAATCTCTTGCGCGGCTGCCATGGCGGCCCGGCTTGGAGCGGGATTTGCGAGCGACATCATCTGCCTGCGGGTGGGAAGCGATGGGGTGGTTGCGACCCGGTCTGCCCATGCGGGCAAGGTAAATCTTGACCTCGTATTTCCTGGCAAGGGCGTCGTCGTCATGACTTGTCGCGGAGCAACATTTGCCGCACCTGAAGAGGGCGGAACTGCTACAATGAGCGGACATGTAGTTGCCGGGACAGATACGTCCATCGGCACTGAACATATCGCTTATATTGACCCACCAGCAGCAGAGATCGACATCAGCAAGTCAGAAATCATCCTGTCAATCGGAAGGGGTATCCAGAACCCCGACAATATTCCACGCTTTGCTATCATCGCTGAAAAGCTGGGCGTTACCCTTGGCTGTTCACGACCGTTTGCAGATTCGGGGCATTTGCCAAAGGCACATCAAGTCGGACAATCCGGCACAGTGGCAGCAAACTGCAAGCTTTATATCGCGGTGGGAATTTCCGGTGCTGTCCAGCATCTCTATGGCATGAAGCATGTCGATACGATCATTGCGGTCAACAATGACCCTTCCGCCCCGATCTTTGGCTTCTCGAACTATGGTTCAACAGTGGATGCTTTGGAGCTTGCCGGCGCCTTGGAAGGGAAGCTGGGCATCGGTTGACTGGCGGAAAAATCTACTTTCCGGGCCGCCGGCAACAAGAGCAAGGCGCGGGAGAGAATATCCTCCGCGCGCCTCAGGCAATTAACAACGCGAGCTTTGCGTTACTGTACTCAACTGGGTAATTTCGGGAAAGTCTCCTGACCCCATATCTGCCGTTCACGGATGAATGGCAGGGCGCGTTGCGGATTATCGGATTCAAACTCGCGCGCGATGCGGTGCCCATCGAACATCGCATCGGGTAGCAGGCGGGGGGCATAGCAATCGCCAGCCTGATAGACGGCCAGTATCTCATTCTCCTCCCACTCGTCTTTGCGAGCAAGGAGCTCCTGATAAAGGTCGCTGTTGGACAGACGCGATGTGCACAAGATCACGCTGTCAAAGGCAATACGTTCGATCTCGGTCCCGATGCGGCGGGGCAGCCCGCCTTCCGGCCGCGCTTCCAGGAACCGCTTGTAGCCATCCCTATAGATATAATAGATGCTGGCCATCACTTCGCTGGCAGTCACCTCAAACTCTTCAACCCAGTGCATCGGCCGCTCGCGAATCTTCTTTTCATGCATCATGCGCTGTAGGTTTGCTGTTTCGCGTGTGTTCTCCAGGAATGACGCGACCAGGTGGTTCTCCGACAGGATAGTTACTTCCTTGCCCATATCGGCCATCATTTCAGCCATGCCGATTCCATGGATAAAGCCTTCTCCATCTAGCACAAGAACGCGCTGACCAACCTCTTTCCCCGCCATCACCTGCTCCGGCGTGGCGAATTGGGGTAGAGAAGCATCGGCGCCGGGGATCGGGCCACCTGTGCTGCCGGTCGTACCATGGGGGTCCCAACGTGCGCCGACCGCAAGCACAACTTTGTCCGCTCCATATTCAAGGATATCGTCAGCGGTCATTTTGCCTGTGCCGCGGTGAACTTCGACATTCTTGAGCTTGGATAGCTGGTGCTCTCGATAGGATGTGACACGGCCCCATTCGGAAAGACCGGGATATTTCTGAACGTTGCGCAGGTGGCCGCCCAGATCCTGCTCTGCCTCGCGCAGATGTACATCATAGCCGCGTTCGCCCAATACGCGCGCACATTCCAGTCCTGCCGGCCCGGCACCGACAACAAGAACAGAGCAAGGGTCTTTAGCCTTGTCGAACTTCTCCGGGTGCCATCCGCGGCGATATTCTTCCATCGAAGTGGCATTTTGCGAACAGACCAGCATTGAACCGACTTCGAAGCGGCTGACGCACATGTTGCAGCCGATACATTCGCGGATGTCATCTACCCGGCCTTCATCGATCTTGTTGGGCAGGAACGGGTCTGCGATCGAAGCGCGCGTGCCGCCGATGATGTCGCAGAAGCCCTTCTCGATATTCTCTAGCATGTCGTCCGGGCTGGTCATGTGGCCGACCATAAGTACGGGTTTGGTCACGATGGCTTTGATGCCATCGACAAAGAGGCGTTCGTGATTGGTCTGCTGAAAGCGCGATGGCGCGGCGTCTTCACCCCATTCCGCATAGGCGCCCAGCTTGATATCCCACAGGTCGACCAGACCTTCCTTGTCGATATGTTCAAGATAGCGCATCCCTTCAACATGCTTTTCAATCGAATTCGCACCTTGCAGTGCATCGATAGAAAAGCGCGTAGCAATGGCACAGTGATCGCCCACTGCCTTCTTGGTCTCTTCCAACAGCTTCAGGCTGAACCGCGTGCGGTTTTCGAAGGATCCACCATACTGGTCGGTCCGCTTGTTGTAGAAAGCCGAGAGGAACTGGAGCACCAACATCGAATCTGCGACATAATGATAGACTATATCGAATCCGGCATCGACTGCGCGCTTTGCCGCTTCAACATGCAATCGTATCACGTCATCAAAGTCATCTTCATACATGGGGGCGCAGTAGCTTTGTGGTTCGGCGTCCGATTGATAGGCACTCGGCCCCCGCGCAATCGCGCGCGTGAACCAATTGGTCGTATGCGGCCCTGCATGAGCCAACTCGATCCCGCCAAGGGCTCCGTGTTTGTGCAGTCCATCGTTGAAGTGGCGATAGTTGATGACATCGCCTTCATCCCATATTGTACCGAGCCGGTGAGGTGTGAAGTCCGACTCCGGGCTGATGGAACATAGCTCGGTACAGATCGCGCCCCATCCGCCTTCAGCCTTCATGTGCCGGTGGCTTGCTTGCGACCCCGGAAGATCCTGACCGGCGCCGTTACATTGTGGCGTCTGGTAAAATCTGTTCTTCATCGTCTTGGGGCCGATCTGGATCGGCTGGAAAAGCGGGTCGTATTTAGGATCACGAGCCATTGTTGGCATCTCCATAGGGTTTATTGGTGAATCTGATCAGACGTTAACGTGCAGGATTTTGACTTCCTGATACTCTTCCAGACCCTGAAGCCCGCCTTCGCGGCCATTACCCGATTGTTTGTAACCGCCAAAGGGGCTGCCGAACTTGAAGGGGCCACCATTGATCTGTACGCCGCCAGCGCGGATACGGCGGGCGACGCGTTCTGCTCGTTCCGCGTCGCCTGTCTGCACATAGGCATGCAAGCCATAAGGCGTGTCGTTGGCAATTTTGATGGCTTCTTCTTCTTCTTCGAATGGGATGATGCAAAGCACCGGGCCGAAGATTTCCTGCTGCGCGATGGTCATGTCATTGCGAACATCGGCGAAGATCGTAGGCTTAGTGTACCAGCCCTGTTCGAAGCCTTCGGGCTTGCCGGTTCCGCCGACCAGCAATGTTGCGCCTTCGTCTATACCATGCTGGATCAACACCTGAACCCGGTCATACTGGATCTTGTCGAATTGTGGCCCGATATGATCGCCTTCTTTTGTTGGATCGCCAACTTCGATCGCTTCGCCTGCAGCCTTGGCAATTCGCAGCACGTCATCATAGCAGGAGCGCTCTACCAGCATTCTCGTCGGGGCGTCGCAGCTTTGGCCTGTGTTGAACATGCAAAAGCCGACCGAATCTGTAACCTGCCGTTCGAGGTCGCAGTCGGCAAAAATCAGGTTCGGAGATTTTCCACCCAGTTCCAGCGCCACGCGCTTGACAGTGTCGGCGGCATCCTTGCTGATCATCTTACCAGCGCGGGTGGAGCCGGTGAATGATATCATGTCAATGTCAGGGTGACGCGAGATGGCCGCACCAACTGTTGGCCCATCACCATGAACCAGATTGAAAACGCCGGCAGGGTAGCCCGCTGCATCGATCATTTCCGCATAGATCGTCGCGGCTAGCGGAGTATGCTCTGATGGTTTCAGGACAACCGTATTACCGGCTGCAAGTGCTGGAATGACCTTGGCTGCAACCTGATTGATCGGCCAATTCCATGGTGTGATCAACCCGCACACACCCACTGGTTCGTACAGCTGGATATCGCCATTGGGTAATGTTTCGCGTTCTTCCTGATTTGCCAGCACGTCGATAAATGCTTCGAGGTGCCATAGGCCGGTGGCGGCCTGTTCGCTGCGTGCCATAGAAATCGGGGCACCTATTTCTGTGCAAATAGCTTGCGCGAGATCTTCCATTCTGGCGTTGGTCTGATCTAAGAGTGCGCGCAGGAGTGTCAGGCGTTCGCTCTTTGTAGTCTGCGAAAACGTTTCGAATGCGGCCTTCGCGGCGACGACTGCCCGGTCGACGTCGGCCTCATTGCCAAGGATTACAGTATCGATCTGTTTGTTCGTGGCGGGGTTCATAACAGGGAATTGTTGAGTTCCCAGTGGAGTAACCCACTCTCCGTTTACATAATGTTTTCCCAAGTCCATCTGGCAGCATCCTTTCGCCTTTGCCATCGGGATTGTAGTGCACGCGTTCGCCGCGCCCGATGAATTTGCTCAGATGCTATTGAAACCACATAGCATGCCGGATTGTCTTTCACGTTCCGTCGGCTCTTTGCATAATTTTATCCTGACGTTGACTAATGGTTGCGGTAGCCTCAACTATAACACGAAGCACATCTAATCTACGCTCAGCCATAAAACCCTCAGTCAGGCAAGACTGTTGATTTTCACTGAGAAGTGACCCGGGTGAAAGGTATGTCCCGCGTGGCGGGCGCTGGGTCAAGAGGTGGATTTTTCCTTTCTGTTCTTGGAGGACGCAGAGCTGGCTTTGGAGCGGAAGCTATCGTTGTTAGTTTCCAGGATGTGGCAGTGGGGGTGAGCCTATCGAGCAGGGCTGTGGTTATTTTGGCATCGCCGAACACCTGAGCGTTTAGAGCTCGCAACAGGAGACCGACGAGATGAAGAAGCATGGCGAAGAGTTCAAGCAGGAGGCGGTGCGTTTTGCGCTGACCAGTGGGTTGCCCCGAGCCCGTGTTGCCAAGGATTTGGGGATCGGCAAGTCGACGCTGGGCAAGTGGGTGTCGCAGTATCGGCCCAGTGATCTGGTTTTAGCGCCGCAGGCAGATTTAGCGCGAGAGAATGAACGCCTTCGCGTTACCGCCCTTCGGGCGTTGCCTGCGGCCGAGAACCGCGTGCTCCGGGAGGAGAGGGAAGTGCTAAAAACCATCCCGGGCCGAGCCCGCCTGTGCGCGGTAGAAACGGGTTGTGCTATGGTGCTGGCCGGAGGGTCGCGGCCGATGGCTTATTGGAGGCATGATACCCCGTTAAAAAACGTGGCCCATGGGTGTTTGCGTACTTGAGAGTGGTGACGCCGTGCTGCGGCGATCCCGATTAGGAAGATGACGTTTAGCATCGCCCATACCCTCCTGTTTTGAAGGAGGAAGTGGAATGACAAGAGCCAAATCTGGCAGCATGGATGCGCTGTCTATGGTCAACCCTCGAGCCGCCGCGATCGACATCGGCTCGACCATGCACATGGCCGCCATCGATCCGAATGCTGACGATCCGGTGCGGGCATTTGGCACGTTCACAGGCGACCTGCACGACATGGCACGCTGGTTCAAGGCAAGCGGCGTGACGAGCGTGGCGATGGAATCCACCGGTGTATATTGGATCCCGGCCTATGAAGTGCTCGAAGGGCACGGCTTTCACGTGATCCTGGTCAATGCGCGATACGCCAAGAATGTACCAGGGCGCAAAACGGACGTTAGTGATGCGGCTTGGTTGCAGCGGCTTCATAGCTACGGGTTGTTGCGCGGAAGCTTTCGCCCCGAGGCGGGCGTGGCGACGTTACGTGCCTATTTGCGTCAGCGCGAGCGGCTGATCGAATATACTGCGTCTCATATCCAACACATGCAAAAGGCGCTGATGGAGATGAACGTGCAACTCCATCATGTCGTCTCCGACATCACTGGCGCAACGGGCATGCGGATCATCAGGGCCATTGTCGCGGGCGAGCGTTCGCCTGGCACCCTAGCGGAAATGCGCGACATTCGGTGTCACGCGTCCGCTGAGACAATCTGCGCTGCCTTGTCAGGAAACTGGCGGGAAGAGCACATCTTCGCGCTTGGTCAATCCCTGGCGCTGTACGACTTTTACCAGACCAAAATCCTCGAATGTGACCGGAAGCTGGAGATTGCGCTCAAGGCGCTTGAGGTCGGCCGGGAGCATGATATCCAGCGCCTTCCCAAAGTCCGGACCAAGACCAGGCAGGTGAACGCACCCGACTTCGAGGTCCGTTCTGCGCTCTATCGCGTGCTGGGCGTTGACCTGACCCAGATCCACGGGATCGGTCCGTCGTTGGCGCTCAAGCTCGTCGGCGAGTGCGGCACCGACCTTGCGGCATGGCCCAGTTCAAAGCATTTTACGTCGTGGCTGTGTCTGGCACCGGGCAACAAGATATCGGGTGGCAAGCTGCTCTCGTCGAAAACGCGTCGATCTTCGAGCCGCGCTGCAGCACTGTTGCGCTTGGCGGCCATCACTATAGGCCGGGGCGACACGGCACTGGGCGCGTTTTACCGCAGGTTGTCGGCACGGGCAGGCAAAGCCAAGGCCGTGACTGCGACGGCGCGCAAAATCGCAGTGCTGTTCTATAACAGTCTGCGGTACGGCATGGCGTATCAAGATCCCGGTGCCTCACAATATGAGGAACGCTACCGCAGCCGCGTCGTCGGCAATCTCCAGCGTCGCGCCAAGGCCTTTGGCTTCTCATTCCAGGCGTTACCGGCGGATCCCGAAATAGCTGTTTCTTAGGAAGCCTTGGCCGCAGGAACGAAAGCCAGCAGTGATGTTGCCTCTCATCATCTTCCCAATCCCCGCCCTCTGCCCAATGACCAGTCCACGCGGCCATCGCCGCGCATGACGCCGGAGATATGCCGCCCGATATTACCATCGAGCGACGGCGACCAGGGGACAAGCTGGAATCCCAAACCATCGTCGATCATCGCGAACCGCCCGGAAGAAAGCGCGATGCGCTGGCGGATGGTGCCGGCAACATAATCGCCCGACCGGGAAGGCTTGTGTGCAAGGCCAAGCTCTGCCGCGAGCTTCTCGGCATGGGCGGTGACCTCGCGCTGCTGCAAGTCCTGCAACAGATTGCGCGTAAAGAGAATGCGCTGCCCCTGCCGGCGGGCAAGCCCTGCCTCGACCAGATGCCCGGCACGCTTTTCCATGGCTTGGGTGACCTCAGCGCCAAAGCCTGTTGCCGCGCGCTCCGATGCTTGCTGCGATACAAGCTGACGGTCGAGCCAGGTGGCCCCGGGTGCCTGGATTTGTTGCGCCAGATCCATATCGGATCGCACGGCAAGGGCGGTGCGCGCACGGCCCCGACGATCCTCAAAATGGCGCAATTCGACTATAGCACCGCTATGGGCGTCGCCTGTCGCCTCGATGCTCGGAAAAGTCACATGATGCGTGCGCCCATCGATACCATCGATGATGGCATAGGCGCTGCCTTTGAGCTCATCATGGAGACCGCGCTCGACCAGCCTGCCGAGGATCGGTTGTCCTGGTTGGGTATCAAGAACAAAGCGTTCCGTTGCGCGCTCGATGTGCCGTTCTTTCATCGCGCGATGCATGCGTTTGATGATGTTGTTTCGCTGCCCAAGATCACGCAACGTTGCTTCCGCATTATCGCTGAGCGACCAGCATGCCGGGGCGAGCTGATGGGCAAGGCCGAGATGTTCGAGCTTGCGTAGCCGCCCTATCTTTATTGTATGCAGATCGAGGGACTGTCCATCGGGCATCGGTATCATATCGATAAAGCCGTCACGCTTCATGGATCGGGCAAGGTCACGGTCGAGATCGGTCCATCGTTCCGCGTCTACCTGCCGTTGCAATGCATGACGGATTTCCAGATCGGTGCGGAGGCCCAGTTCCTGGGTAATCAGAGTCTGGGCACGGGCGCGCATGCCATTGCTGATATAGTCGCGGGCGATAACAAGATCATGACCATCCTGAGCAACGCCGCGTACGACAATATGGATATGCGGGTGCTGGGTATCCCAATGATCGGTGGCTGCCCAATCGAGGGTGGTGCCCAGGTCCTTTTTCATCTGGCTCATCAGATCGCGTGTAAAGCTCTTGAGGTCTGTCATTGCCACCGCGTCTTCGGGCGACACGATAAAGCGGAAATGATGGCGGTCATGCTCGCATCGCGCAGCAAACTGGTTGCGATCAACCTCGTCACCGCTCGGGCCAAACAACTGGCCATGATCCTGATCACGGCTGACACCATCGCGCTCGATATAAGAGAGATGGGCAGACAGAGAAGTGCGGCCTTGGTGACGCACCACACGCGCCTTGATTACCGCAGCGCGTGAACGGCTGGTGAGACGATGGAGCGCGCGGACACTGGCAACCCGGCCTCTCCCGAAGGTCGAGCGTTTTGGGCTGGTGATCTTGCCGACACGCGATATCCGCCCGCCTGCGCGCTGGGCGGCCTTGAGCGCCTGAGTGATTGCGCTCTGATTGCGCTCACCATCACGCGAACGGATGCGCCCCGGCTTCAGACGAAAATCATCCTCCTTCATGGCAAACTGGCCCGTACATCGCGGCAAAGGCGCAGATTTGCGCGATATTCGCTGACCGTCCACATCGCACCAAATTTTCGCACCTCATAATCCACACTCAAAAAGCCTTGAGAATCAAGGCTCCGACCGGGCCAGGAGTGCACCGCACCTCGCAGCCTTTTATCTCGCCCTCCTAAAATTCTTCCGCTGCTCAAAACATGCAAATCTCTCCATGGCCGCACATATTGCGCGGGCGTTGGACGATATGCGCCAGCGTTGTTCATGGTCTATGTGAGCCGGAAAGCGGGACGAACAGGCCCGTGGGGGAGGCTTTCAAGGGCGTTGTTTCTGGCGTTGAGGGTGCCGTACTGGGGGTGTCGATAGGCGCTTTGGCTGCATCATGGACGACCGTTTTGGCGCCAGTGTCCTGACTCGCAGACTGCATCGCAAAGAGCGCTGCCTGTGTCCAGTGTGCGGCTGGCGTTGCGGCGATCTTAGCGCTTTGACTGAGGTTCGGACTGCCGATCATCGGCGTCAGCTTCGCAATGTAAGCGGTAGTTTCGGACGGCAAAGGGCGTCCGCGCAGCAGATGGTCTTCATAGCGTCTCGGCCCCGCATTATAGGCAGCGAGCATGCCGACAGGGCCGTAGCGATCATGCATTTCGCGAAGATAGGCGGCGCCCGCCATGATATTGTCATGAGCATCATAGGGATCGTTTCCTAAAGCATATTTTACGCGCAGGGCTCCCCAAGTCGCGGGCATGAGCTGCATCAGTCCCATGGCGCCAGCCGACGATGTGGCGCGTATGCGCCCGGCGCTTTCGACGCGCATCACGGACCAGATCCAGTGTTCTGCTATGCCGAACCGCTGCGCTGCTTGTGCCACATGGACGTCGATCAATATGCCGGATTGCATTGCAGGGGACGATAGTTGCGCAATTGCTGATGGCGACCCCAATAGCGTCAACGTCGCAACCCCCAGTGCGCGTAGAAGGGCAGGGCGGTGCCTCGCTTTAAAGCTCATGGCTTTGCTTCCAAAACCGAGGTGCGCACGAACAATGGCTGCGCTGCGCCGATCATTTGAGTTGCGGACAGCGGCCCGAAATATCGGCTATCGAGGCTATCGGGGATGGCGCTGTTGAGCAGGAAAAGCTCGCCCGGCTGCAGCCGTCTGCATCCGCGCCATTGGGGCATCGGCCGACCGCGACTGTCATGCAGTTTGGCGATGGCGACGACATGACCGTCAATAGTGATGTGGACGCCATGACGGCATATCTGCTGCCCGGATTTCGCAGCGACATGCTTGAGCAGAGGAATGCCAAGCGGCACATAATGGCGTGTCGCCATCCAGTGGGCGAGCGGTTCGGGCGGCTGAATGGCGACCAGTTCCCCCACATATGGATCGTCGGTCGGATGGATCGCGTAGAGACCGATGGGCGCACTGGCGCTGGCATTCCACAGCAAGCGCGGAGCAGGATCGACAAGTGCGATGATGACGGTGATGAGCACTGCAAAAGTGCTGATCATCACATAAACGAAGCGGCTCATAGACCTGCCTCCCGCCGCTTTTGCCAGGCGATATGGCGTTCCATTGTATAGACGCGCGGCTGCAACCCTGCTGCGATGCGCTGCTGCACATGGCGCCAGTGATCGGGCGATGCGTCGCACGGATCGACTCCAGCGGCCTCGACCGCATCGATCGCGCGCAGAACCTGCTCGACCTTTGGCCAGCCCGACAGCTCAAGCAGGCTTTCGCCGCCGGGTTCAATATCAGGGCAGGTCGTGAAGGGTTCGCTTGGGTATACGGCGCGCATTATGTCGATCGCCGAAAAGATCGTGCCATAGTCATTGGCATCCCAGCGAACGAGCGCGAACACGCTGTCCGCCGCCAAGCTTTTGATGCTCTGCGACCGGCTGATGATCTGCTCATCGACAATCCGGCCAAAGCGCAGCCAATGCTCGCGCTTCTTCGCCACCCAGGTGACGTGCACCCGCGTCAGAGCGTGCTGACGTCTGGTGGATGACGAGCTCGACGCCGGCATCATGAGACGACCCTCCGAAGGTGGCCTTGTCTGAAATTTCCGCATCGAGCAGAGCGAACGACAGTGTCGCGATGCTGGCCCCATGCGCCCGCTGCCGCGCAAAGCGTTAGCAAGAATCCGAAGGATTCTGTGTTAGCATTGTTAAGGGGGCCGGAACGCCAGCTTTCATGCGGGTTTGGAGGCGATTTGGGTTCCTGATAGGACGAGCCTTGGGTTCCTAATAGGACGACTCTGCCGGTTCCTGATAGGACGAGCCTCATGACCTTTTATCCACAGCTTGTGCGCGGGCGCGGTTGCCGATGCGCCGCAGCGCCAGATCGAAGAGATCAGGCTCGGTCGCGACAAAGGTGAGGCGCTCATGACCCAGGGTTCGTTCAATGGTGAGGCGATAGCCGGGAAGTGATTGCCGCGCTGCGATGGCGCGTAGCTCATAGGCGAAGCGTTTGAGCGGCGAGAGCGCGCCGGATTTGAGATGGAGATGCGCGACATCGAAGCTCCAACCACCGCTTTGCCTGCCACCATGTTTGCGCACGATCCGGTAAAGCCAGCGCTCCAGCCCGCCGGTCAGCGCAAAATAGGCGCGGTCGATGGTCAGCACCAGCGCCTGATCGATAACGGCGGCATAGAACCAGTCGGGCAGGATCAGCTCGATGCCCAACGGGCGGCCATCGGCATCGAGCCGCTCCTGCCATTCGTTGATCCAGGAGAAGCGATGGCGGCGGCGCTGATGCTGTTGCCGCAGCGAAGTCGCAACACTGGTTGATTGCAACCGGTCGAGTGCGGCTTTCAGCCGATCATAATTGTCGCGACTGGTTCCGCGACCGATGAAGGTCAATATTTCATGCGGTGTGGTGGCAATGAGCCGCGAGGTGGCGCGGCCCTTGTCGCGCGCTTCGACGATCTGGCTTGCAGCCCAAATCAATATGTCGGCATCCCAGATGCTCGCCATGCCATGTTCGGGCGTTGCCTCGACCTGGATCGTGACGCTTCCCATGCGAAAATCGATGGGACGTGTTCGTTTGGTCTTGGCGAGGTTGAAGAAGGGCCAGGCCATCAGATCCTGCGCATCGCGCGGAGCGATATCGCCGGGGACCGAGCGGAACAGTTCCAGCTGGGTTCGGCTTGTGGGGGAAGGAAGATTTGCCATCATGACCTCACCGCCGCACAGGCGCCGGGTTCATGCGCTTGGCGGGATGCACCGTTCCGGTGCCGGGATCGGAGGTCGAGCGGCGTGTCCCCAAAGCCGCCCAGGCTTCGAGATCGTCGATCGCGTAGACAATCCGTCCACCAAGCTTGCGAAAGACGGGACCGGTGCCATAGCAGCGATGCTTTTCGAGCGTGCGCGCCGAAAGGCCGAGATGGACGGCAGCATCGGGGGTTTTAAGGTAACGCGGCGTGGGGGCGGGGGCAGTATGATCCAATGTGTGTCTCCTGATATGCGACGAAAAGGGGCGCGAACAGGAGCCAAGGATCGGTGAGAAGGGCACTCACAAGAATGGACGCTGTCAGGGGAGGGCGAGAGCGTCCCGATAGCGGTTTGGTCAGCGCCGTCTATCGTCACCGCGCAGCAGGCGCAGATAGCCGCCAGATATCAGACTTTCAGCATCACTCAGCCAGCGCCCGATCTGGCGCCGCTGGCGCGAGTCCGACCATAAAGCCGCGCTATAGGCATCGACATCGGGATCGATCAGCATGGTTGCGAGTTCACGGGCGCGGATACCGTCCATGCGACCGTCCCAGGCACGTAGCATGATGAGCAGGTGGCTTTGCTGCAAGCTGGTCAGCAACAGTGGTGGTGGCCCGGCAGCCAGACCCAATATATGCCGCCGCAACCGCTCGGCAGAAGCAAGACGGATATGGAGATTGCTATCAAGAGGCAGGTGCAGTGCAAGTGGATACTCGCAGTCCGGGGTAAGGCAAAGACGAATGTCGCCTGCCTCATCTGCCAATATGACATGGCTGAGCCCATCGCACTGCAGGCAATGGTGCATCTGCTTCAGTTTGTCGGAAGTGAAGCAGGTATCGGAAGGGGAAGATATGTCGCTGGCTGTCAGCTGCACTGTTACTGGTGAGAGCACAGGCTGGACATGGATGCGGCTCATGTCATGGGGCGCATCGGGATCAGCAGGATAGGAGAGCCCCCATATCCTGATCAGCCGGGATGTCGCATCATCAATAGTAAAGCTTCCCCTGCGAACATCCTCCAATGCTTTGACATAGTCGGCCTGGAAATCGGGATTGCGTGCGAGATAGCGCATGGCGATTTCATGGCGCTGCAAAGGCTTCGCCTGCACCTCAGGCGCTTCTCCCCAGTTTTTGTCAGCAGCCATAGGTGCCTCGCCCACAATCGAGGCTCAAGCCTTGCGCGAATGCACAAGAACAGAGAAGCACCGGCAAAACCGGAATATTAGACTTGTCCGCATACAAAGTAACTGTGCGCGTTTACCGCTGCCGTTCACTCGATGGCGAGAAAAGCAGGATAAACAAGCAGCTGGACGTCGATTTTACAGCAGCTTGCGATATCCCGCCTGCGACATCCAGCGCGCGCGGGCGAGATGAGTGTCGTGGATTAGCTTTGCACGCGTGACGTCTTCGCCTGGATCGATCCCGAAAACGACGCTAACCACCTCTTTCCAATCGGCATTTTCTGCCTCGGCATCGAGCAGGCGCCAATAGACATCGTGATGGGCTTCGTCATAGGCGGTGATGGCGTCACCGCCGGGCGGTGCGTCGAGAAACTTGAGCTTTGCCATTATTTTCCTTGCATCTTCTGGCTTATGCGACCTTTGTCTTCATAGCATGATTTTCATCCAGATTGGAGTGATTCAGCTATCCGTTATTGGCTGTAGCGGTGACCTGAATATGGATAAGTATTTGGATAGGATCAGCGGTATATGTGATTGCCAGACGGTCATGATAATTCAATAATCTTACCTTGTCGAGAATACTCCGTGGTTGAATGCTCGACAAAGCGTCTTTCTCCTTGCCATGGAGATACGCACCATATTGGCCGACAATCTGAAGGCGGCCCGCAAGCGAAAGGGTATTTCGCAGGAAGAGCTGGCCCATCAGGCCGAGATCGACCGCACCTATATCAGCGCGCTCGAGCGCTGCGTCTATGGCGCGACCATCGATGTGGTCGACCGTTTGGCCAAGGTGTTGGGGGTGTCGGCCGCGCAGCTTCTGACGGCGTCCGAACAAACAGAAGAACAATGAAACAGAAGAATAGCCCCGCCCGGCAGAGCCGGACGGGGCGTGATCGCTGCTCAGTCGGCGTTCGACTTGCGGGCGCGCGACCAGATCAGATTGTAGCTGCCGTCTTCGTCGTCGAACAGGTTGGCGAAGATCGGGGCGGTGAAGCTGGGATCATCAAGCTTCAATGAGAGATACTCGCGGCCTTCGCTGGAGCGCTTGGTCCAGGCGGCACCGATTTCCGCGCGACCAACAAATACCCGGTGCGAGGGGGCGTTGTCATTGGCCTGTGTGTCTTCGGGAACGATGCGGACATTCTTGGTCTGCACGCTCATCGTGACGATTTCGCCCTGATAATCAGTGCCGGTTTTCTTGAAGGTGCCGATATTTGCCATGATAGGTTCTCCTTGTGTGTTCGAACCCGCGCCTATCGCGGTCTCGATGGCGCCTGCAGGGCAGCACAGAGACCCGCCGCACCCGGCCTTTAAGGGCCAGGGCCGAAGCGCATGCGGAGGATAGCAAGGCGCAGCGTTTCTTGGTTTCCGCGAGGAATGCGCCAGCAGGGGAAGAAACTCTGCGCCGCCATTGCGGCAAGGGACTCTGAGGCAAAGCCGGTTGCTGCCAGGACAAGCCATTTACGAGACGGCATTGGGTGCCGGGACCAGAGCCAAGAGGAAGTTCAGGCAGATATTTTGACCATATGACCGCGCGATCAGGCTGGAAATGTTATAGTGAGCGTTGATCAGTATGGCCCGGCCAGATCATATGGGCCCATGATGTCCCCTTGCCGGGGTTGAAGACTGCGTCAGCATCGGTCCGCGACTGCCGCTCTATGAAGGCACACATTCTCGATCTGCCCGGTCCCGAATCCCGCCCATTGGGAAAACAGTTCGTACGCATAAGGCCGTTACGCCCTGTCCCGCTCCTGCCTATTGTGCTGACAGAACACATCAGCCAATCCGGCTTGTAGGGCAGGGGCTATGCCTGCCGCGCGCAGCCATAGTGCGGCAACCGGACCCAGGCGAGTGCGCCAAAGCCGAGCGCCGCGAGGCTGGCAAGAATATGCGTCAGGCTGCCGGGCGGCGCGAACAGCGCCCAGAGTCCGAGCGAGGCATGATATCCGGCGAACGCTGCCGGCAGCGCAAAGGCGAGGCCTATTATAGCGAGCTGGACCGGTGAACGGGCAAACCCAAGCGCAAGGCGTGCGAGCAGCATCGTTAGCAACGCGGCACCTGTACCCATGAAGATTGACAGGGCGATGCTATGGCCTGCCGCACTGGCCCAATGTGCTGCAGCAAGACCCACAGCGAAGGGCAGGGCATAGAGGATAAGGTTGAGCATCAGCAGGCCGATAAGGACAAGGGCTGCGATGGTCGCAATGGCAGCAAAGATCATGGCGTCCTCCTTGACGAAAACTTCGTCGGACGCGCTCTCCTCCACCTCCACAGCGCAGTATGTTTCCAGATGATAGCAAATATAGCCCTTGACCGGAAGGCCAGATCGGCCCTCCGGTCAAGGGTGGAACCATTGCGGTTCAAAGTTCGAACGGATCATATTCGCAGACGATGTGCGATGCATCGCCATCATATTCGCAAGTGAGCATGACACCATAGGCCTCGCCGGTCTCAAACAGGATGACGCAGGTCATCAGACTGCGGGCAAGGGTGAATGCATGGTGCTGGGCAAGGGAAAGTGACATATCCTTAAACTCCTGAACAGAGCGGGAGCCATTCCCGCTCGACAGGCGCGGCAAAAGGACGGTTCGGCACCTTCGATCACCAGAGCGGCGCAGCCGGACTGGCCGCATGCGAAGCATAGCGGACCCCTTGAGGGTTGATCGTTTGAGGAGCCGAATTGGCCAGGACACGCCTCCAAGAGCGGGTTTGGCGGAACGTCAGTGGGTTTGGAACTGGTGCGTTGACCGGGCGACTATCACTGCAACTCTCGCCTTATTGTGTGACGAGGCCCGCTTTGAGCATCCAGCCATGCACGACCTGCCATTGATCGCCGCTGCACCGAAACGTGAACAGTTCGGGTTTTTCGCGTCGCAGGGCTTCGAACTTGCCGATACCAGCATCCGCACCGCGATAAGGGACGGACGGCAGGCGTTCGCGCATTTCCTGCAAGATGAGTCGGCGGGCTTGATCCTGGGTCATGATAATATGGGCTTAGCGGAGGACAGTCCCCATGAAAAAGCTCTTTTTCATAATATTCAATTCACACTTGCTTCGCTATAGCCATTTCTGCGACCCGAAGGGCTCTTCGATCTTCGATCGAGGCCTTTACTTTAAACCCGGCAGTTCTGTGCTGCCGGGTCTTTTTTGACAATTTGCTATGCGCCATCTTGCGATTCGATTCCTGTGCCTTTTCAGGGTATGCGATCATGACTTTGCTTCAGGCAGTCGAATTTACGAGCTGGGTATAATAAAATGCAGCTTATGGGTGCAGTGCAACGGTTGGAAACGCTGACAAACCGGCCATTTTCGGCGCGAGTTGAGCACCTACAAACGGTCGTTTGTTCAGGTCGTGCTACTGTGAGCCTCGCGTCAATTGCATTCTTCTGCTCATTCTGACGCAAACGCCTCATTGATGAGTAACGCGCACGACTCGAGAAGGCTCAATGTCATTGCTGGCGAATGGATGTGTGAACTCCCGTGCGCCCATTCGTTCCGCATTGCCCGAAACATGGATGCAATCGACGGCATGTCCGGCGGACTGTCGATGACCAGACAATCCTTCACCGCCTTCTCCAGAAGGTTGGATATGGTGTCCCTCGGATGGGCGCGCTCACCAAGCCGCTGTCGTAGTGCCAGCTCGACCGAGAAGATAGCCTGCGCCTCGGCAAGGGCGCCGAGATCGTATGAGAACCACGCATACAGAAACGCGTTCCGTGCGCGATCAAACGCTTCACCGGCAACCGCAGGCACGGAGTTGGACAAGGTAATTTGCGCGACTGCGTGATGATGTTCTTCAATGGTAAGTGGCGCACGTCCATCGCTCCCGCAGGTTGAGGCTACGAGGGGATCTGGCTTAAGGACTTGATCAACGGACTTGAGCATGAATCGTGCCGATATAGATGTTCCCTATTGCATCTTCAGAATCGGTTTAGCCACTTCCCACCAAAAAAATCGAGATCAGGGAACCGGGTTCAGGCCGACAATATCGTCCAACACGTCCCGGCGAGCGATTTTCATCATTTCGCTAACCAGGTCGACCGAGTTGATAGCTGTTGCCGCATCATTCACCGTTTCGGCCGTGGCGCGGTATTCCATCCGGCCAACCGTGTGACCATTCTCGCGAATAGTGACGACCCAGTTGCCGTCCGCCTCGACCGCTATGACGTCAAGTTTACGGCCCTTGAATTCGAAACTCTCTGTTCGCATCGTACCTCTCATCAAATGAATTATGTCCTTACCTCTCTGGGGACGTGAGCGGCCGCCTTGAAGCTTCATTCATCTCTGGCGACCAGCGTGGGGTCGGATGAAAGGCGACTCGGCAGCGGAAGACCAGCTTCGTGCGTTTCGCGAATTTCTCGGCTGCGCAGGGTGATCCACGGTGGGAACGAAATCGCCAGATCCCGAAACCGGATCGCGCGATTGAGCCAGGGATGACCCTGCTCATGAAGCTGTTGGGCGTGATCGCTGCTTTCGAGTAAGGGACCGAACGCTATCTCTGCCACGTCCATCGTCGCCAACATGGTGTCGAGCCTGTTCAACACCGCCGCCTCAAAGGCCGCAAGATCATCCATATCTGCCTGATTGGTAAAGCGGATCGTGCTGATTGCTTTATCCGGAAGGTATCGGAAAACCGTGAGCGGCGCTCCCATCTCATTCCACCAGATCGCCGGCATCGCGATACCGTCGGCGCGCTTCTGTTTCGGGTGCCGCGGAAGCTCGGCGATGCTGAGGTCGACCAGCTCATTGAAGCTCGTGACGAACCAGACATGGTGTTCGGTACCCCAGAAGCCGCCCCAGGTGTCATGGCCGGCGGCCGCATAGACTTCCACCGAACAGAATGCGCCCATCCACATACGACCGCCGATTCCGAACCGGTTGAGAGCGGTTTGAAGCGCTTTCGATGCTTGCAGGCATTTCGTCGAATAGGCTTCGCCATAATGTGCCCGTGCCGTCGCATCAACCGCCTGCGCGACAAGCCGTCGCAGAAATGGCGGTGTTCTGCGACGCGCCTTGGCCTTCGCCACCTGCGCTTTGAGAAAGGCGGGTTTGATCATGTGGCAGGAGATGCTTTCTCAGCGGGCCGCGAGACATTGACGACATAAACATCGATCACATCGTGGAGGTTCTCGGGCAGCCGGTCGATGAGCATCGTCCGGAGATCATCCGGGGTCTTCGGTCGCGCCAACCCGTCGGGATGGGCAGGCAGATTCTTTCCCGGCACATCGCCGAACCACAGGACGATATAGGCGCCCCGGCCTTCGGCATGCCAGTCATGCAGATAACGTGCGGCAAGCTGCTCGACCGGCGCGGTCCAGACTTCGGGGTGCCACTGTCCCTTGATCTCGACCGGTAGGCCGATGCTGCCGAGGATCGCGGCAATGTCCGTGCGCTTCTGCTGCGGCATGTGCATTTCCGGCGCGAAGCGGATCGCGTCGGGTAACTGGCCGGAGATATGCTCGACCAGGCGATTGCGGCAGAAGTTTTCGCCGCGTGGTTTCGTGCCGTCCCAATAGGCTTCCCACATGTCGGTGCTAGTCGCGTGCATCCGCGCATTGAGGGTATGAACCCGGTCGCTGAAAAACGCCCGCATATCGTCGATCGTCGATGGCAGTCCACCGCCAACGACAGCGGCGAGACCCGCGACAGACACGGGCGTGAACTCCGAATCGCGGCGCGCCCGTAACTGGAGCGCCAAGGCATGCCGCAGCGGATCGACATAGCTCGGATCGGCAACATCAATCAGATGTTCAAGCGCAACGGTTGCATCGCGCGACGAGTCGCCGCCGATGGCATAGCCGCTGTTCTCGATCGTCGATGTCGCATCCCAGGGATTGGTATCGCCGCTCGAACTGCCCTGCGGGCGCGAGGTTCGCGGCCACGCATGACCGAAGCGCTCGACAATGAACTGGCGCTGCGCGATCGAAAGCAGTCGCTCCGGGTCGTCTCGCTCACCAGAAACGCAGTTGCGAATGAACCAGAGAAACTCACGATCGTTCGCAGCGGCGGCGGCGAGGTTGTCGAATGTCGCGTCGAAATCGACCAAGAAATCGAGGGCGAGCCATGCCAGCATCGTTTCATAATCACGATGAACGCAGCTGCGTGTTTCCCGCGCTAGTGCCTGCAATTCGGCCAGCTCGGCATGGCGGGTCGCGTGCCCAAGGAGTTCGGCCTCGACCGATGCCGGAAGCGAGGGAAAGCGGCGAAGCCATTCGACCGCCAGCCGTCCCGCCAAAGGCCGCCAGCGCGGATCGTTACCGAGAAAATAGAGATCGTAGACATGGCCGGCCTTGCGCTCGAGTTGCGGCTCGATCGACGTGCGGAAGAACCGCTCGATGGCAGCGTCGTCGCAAAGGACGGCTACCTCAAGCGGCTTCAAGTCGGTCCCACCGGAAATATGGGATTCGGTCGTCCGCCTCCATGCCATGAACGCGGACTCGCGCGCTTCGACCGTCAGAGCATCAATACCGAGGCTGCTTCGCAGCCGCTCGGCCACCCCGCACACCAGGCTGAGTTCGGCGAAGTAGATCCTGTCGTTGAGGTGCGTCTCGACGATATCCTTTGCGGATGGCCGGTCGTTACGATCGAAGCTCGCCATAAAGCCCCGCAGCACCCGCTCGCCTAGATCTTCGCCGAGAAATGCCGTCACCCGCGTCTCGGGCGGGGCTTCCCGGTCGAAGTCCCTGAAGCGGCCGAGATAGGCCTTGGCGGGATCGTACAGCAGGTTCGGTGCGCCCGCGTCGACCCGTAGAAGATCCTTGGCGATGCTGTCGCGAAAGGTCTGATGGATTGCGGCGCGCCGTGCCTCCGCTTCCTTCTTGGCGGTCGCTTCCTTCTCCTCCCATTCATAGATGAGCGGCTTCGACAGCTCCTCGAGCCTCGCCATAAATGCGGGCGAGCCAGCTCCGATCTTGGCGGCTGCCTCCCGAACAGTCACGGTAATCCCGCCTCGGCGCGGTGCGAGGAGAACAAGCTCCTCCAACATCTCAAGATTGGCGTCGCCGTCGCCGCGACGCCGATCGAATTCCTCGATGAGCGCAATGACGTCGTCCTCATCTGGATAAAGGCCAAGCCCGCATTCGTAGAATGCGAACGTCGCATCGCGCACATGCTCGTTTCCGCCATCAAACACGACATGTGTCTGGATCGCGCGCCGGACGGCTGGACGTGCGCTAAACCATTCGATCAGGGCATTGGTCGTCTCGCGCTTGTAGCCTTGATGATGATCAACCCAGTGCAGCCGTCGCCAAATATCGGCCGGCTCCATCTCGGGGTCGAGTGTTAGCGCGCGAAGCCCGCCCTGCCTCACCAGATCGGCGACCTGTGCCTTCGCCGAGTGATTGCTGTTCTCGACCAATGGCTTGCCATACTCTCGAGCCGCATCAAGCAGCGCGGGCAGCTGATCGATTGTCAGCGTTTCGATCGAGATGTCGCTGAGGTGCGCAAGATCAAGCCGGTCGTCATTCTGGTCGAGGTCGCTGACCGTTAGACCGATGTGCGCGTAGAGGGTGCGCACGGCCAGATCCATGGACACAGTGCCGAGCCCGAGATCGTGCAGCACCTTCCAGGCCAGCCGGCGGTCATCCTCACCACCTTGTGCGAGCAGCCGTTCAATCGTTTCGCTGGGATCACCGGTCCGGCCCAGTTCGCGCAGCGCATCGGCTGCGCGGCTGCGCTCGCCATAATAGCGCGCCGTGTCGAAGATCATCGCGCGCAATTCCGGTTCCAGTGCCGCGGTCAGTTCGCTTCCCGCCATTGCCTCGACCAGCAACAGCGTGAGGTGCGTATGCTGATCGGGCGTCCCGATCAGGGCAAGAATGTCGTCCTTTAGTTCGACGCGCATGAGACTGCTTGCCGGATGCCGGCCCCAATCCTCCGCGCGAAAAAATGGGTCGCGATCGGATAGCGCGGCTAGGGCGCCCAGTAAGCCGCGCGCGACCTGGACGGGTACCGTCTCGGTATCCCCGTAGCGCAGCACCGCATAGGGGTCAGCGACAACACAGACCTCTGCCAGCGTGTCATCGAAATGGGCCAACCAGGCGTGCAGCCCGCGTAGCGATGTCGGTACGCCGTGGCCCTGACCGAACAGCGAGAACAGTCGGCGCGCCGACACGCCGGACTGGAAACAGCGCGCGAGCCACTTCGCACCGAGGTACTCGGCGATGACCCGGTGCAGCAGATGAAAGCATTGGCCGCCCTCCGCTTCGAATAGCCGGGTGTGGAGCGCGGCGTCGATCGCGTCGGCGTGCGGGAGTGCGGCGAGGCTGCCGACATGGACGCAGCCATCTGGTATCTTGCCCACTGGGCCGTTAAACAGCCCCGCAAGGTTGCACAGCAATTGGGTGGCGGCGTAGGCACCGGCGGCGAGAAGCAGTTTCTCGGCCTCGGCATGCGCGTGCGCCGCATCATGATGGCGCGGGTTTTCTTCCTGCACGAGGAGCTGACACGCGCGATCGAGCAACTGCGCGCGGCTGTTCGGCAATGCCTCATCGCTCGCCGCGACCTCGCCGATGAGCCGCAGCGTCAGTGGATTTTTGTAGATTTCTTCAAGACCACGGTCGGCGAGATGGGTAAGCACCCCCTCGGCATCTACGGAAGGAAAATTACGGCGAAGGAAGAGCGTCGCGTTATTGCGGTCGAAAGCCAGTAAGTGGAGGAGAATGGCGGGTCGCCCATAATCATCCTCGATCTTGATTCGATCGGCCGCCCCACGCCAGTCGACTTCGCGGCTCGACAGGATGAAGCGAGGATAGCCAAGCTTCGATAGCTGGCTGAGGATGGCATCAACGCCGCCGCCCACGGTCGCGGACGCGATCTCATCCAGACCGTCGATGACAAGGCATTCGCCGTTGGGGATCAAGTGTTCAGGCTGAGCATTCCGCACAAAACTTGCCGCGCGGACATAGACGAATCCGGTCAGCCGCCCGATCGCCTGCGCCAGCACGCTCTTGCCTAGGCCCGGATCGCCAAGGATGACGATGGGGCCATCAAGTTCAAGGATCGCCGCCTGATCGATGATGACCGGCGCGCGCGTAGTGGGATCTTCGCGCTCCAGCCTCCGGTCGATCTCGATACTTGGTTTCACATCCGCCATGATATTAATTTAATCATTGCTGCTCATTTCAATTAACGCGCAACGTCCGCATAACACCTCGACCGTGTAACAGGCTTGCTTCGTGGGCCGCAACCCGGTCGAGATGATCGGCTACGATCGTCCAATTCCCGTCGGGCAAACGCTCGGCGGCGCACAGCGCGTCATAGAGCGCGGTCGCATGCTGGCATGCGAAACGGGAAAACAAAGAGAGAAAAGGTTATTGCCGGATCGGCTTGTCGACCCCATCTTCACCAATCAGGGCAAAGGGGATTCATGACGCTCGAAGACGAGATCATTCAGGCGCTAGAAGCGGGCCAATGGCTCGACTTCGTCAGAGGTTATAATCTGCGCGACGATGCCGACGAAGCGTCGATGCGCGCACTCGCCATTGGTCTCCACAATTCTGGCCGGTTCGATCTGTTGACCGCGATCGACGGGTTCGACGGTGATGGCAACAGTTTCCGTTTCTACGAGATCCAGCAATTCTACTCCGACGCGCTCCCGCAACTTGCGGCAGAACCGGAGGCGATGCTGAGGGCGGTCAGGCGGCTGGTCGAGGAAGGCGGTCCCAACCGCGACGGCGCGTTCATCGCGCTGCCCTTCCGCGATTGGTGCAAGGGCGCCGGCCGCGCCACCGCTATCGCCGCATTGCTCGATTTCTCCGCGCCGCGCGACGGCTGGTATCTTCGCCTGGCGCTCGAAGGGGCATCGACAAATGATCCCGACGGTGCGCTCGACTGGGCGCTCACCCTGATCGCGGATAAACCCGGACCTCAGCGCATCGCCGCGCTCGAAGCGCTGGGCTCGCTTGGTCCAACCCCGGCGCTCGCAACGCATGCGATCGCCACACTAGGCGACCAGCTCGAATACGAAGCCGACGATCAGATCCTCGGGCTCGGCATCTATGCCGCGATCGAGCTGCACGGCCGCGGCGAACAGGCCAACCCGGTCGACACTGCAAAGATCGTCGCGATCGCCGCGACGCGTGGCGACACCGAAATGCGCCGCCGGGCGATGCAGGCGCTCTGGTTCCAGTGGAAGGCCATCACCCCGGCGATCCTCGACCAGCTCATCGGCATCGCCAAGACGGTCGAGGGCAGCGATCCGGTCGCGGTCGATCATCTCGACCATGCGCTTTACCAGATGACGTCAGGCGAGGATGTCGAGCGCGCGATCGCGATCGTGCGCACTGTGCTGTCCGCCAATCGCGGCACACTCACCGTCCACAGCTTCGACAGTTTCGAGCATCAGCTGCTGACCCAGCATCGCGCGCGGTTCGAGACGCTCGCGGTCGAATGGTTCGTGAGCGGCGACCGCGCGCTTGGCGAAGCGGTGAAGGCGCTGGTGCGCAAGGTCCATGGCGCGCCGATGGTGCTTCGCCCTGACCTCACTCCGTTCGGCTATGGACCTGCCGAACTCATCTTTCTGGCGCGCAAAGCGGTCGGCTATCTTTTTACGACCCCGATCAGCGCGTCATCGCTGCTGATGGCGATCATGCGAACCGGCGTCAGCGACGCCATCAAGGGCGCGACCGAGCTGATGTTCGATCCGCTGCTGGTCAATTATTCGGGTGAGCTGGGTGAGCATCTGCGCGAAGTCGCCAAAGACATAAACGATCCGGCGAGCCCGCATGTCGCGTCAGCGCTTCAGCAGCTGGAAAACTATCTCGAAGATCTGCGCGCGGTGGGTCGGGTGAAGGCGCTCGACCCGTCCGAGCGTGAGCGGATGATCGAATGGCGTCGCCGGCAACAGGAGATGGAAGAGGCGATGAAGGCCGGCGAGAAGGAATCAATCTTCTCGCAGCTCGCGACCAAGGTCGTGCTGCTCTACGGCAATCGCTCGATCACCTATGTGCCGCCGTTCGGCGATGAGCCTGGCCCCGAACGGCGCATTGTCACCGAAATGCAGAGCCACCATCATTCCCACGAATATGCGCGCATGATCGTGGTCGATCCGCACGGGATCGATCTCATGCTGCGACATTTCCGTCTCGAGCGGTTGCCGACATGAGGCTGATGATTCGCGAGTATCTGGCCTCGCTGCGCGAGCGAGGCGAGCTGGACGCGATCCTGCCCGATCTTCTGACGGAGATGGGGTACAGGGTTTTTTCGCGCCCGAGTGTGGGCACGCGCCAGCATGGCGTCGATATCGGCGCGGTCGGGCGCGATACCGACGGGCAGGACAAAGTCTTCTTGTTCTCGGTCAAGGCGGGGAACCTCACCCGCCAGGACTGGAATGTCGGGCAGCAGGCGTTGAAGCCTTCGCTCGATGAAATCCTCCACGTCTATCTGCGCGCACGGCTTCCGATTGAGCACGCTCAGCTTCCCGTTGTCGTCTGCCTCACTTTCGGCGGCGGGATCGACGAGAGCGTCCGCTCGGATGTCGAAGGCTATATCGACTTCAACTCGAATGACCGGATCAGCTTCAGGCAATGGGACGGCGATCATCTCGCCGCGCTTATCGACGAAGGTCCCTTACGCGAGGGTCTGATGTCGGGCGATTTGCGCGGTCATCTGCGCAAGGCGGTGGCGATGGTCGAGGAACCGGAAGTGGCGATGGGCCATTTCGGACAGCTGATCCGGGTTCTGACCGACGAAGCCAAGCCGAAGAGCGCGGATCGGCTGCGCCGCGTACGGCAGATGACCCTATCGCTGTGGATCATGTTCGGCTGGGCGCGCGAGGCCGAGAATGTCGAAGCGCCCTATCGCGCGAGCGAGATCGCGCTGCTGCACGCGTGGCAGTTGTTGAAACAGGATCTCGGCAAAACCACCCAGGCGGGTGAAGCCGCTGGTCTCGTGTTCAATGCGCTGGTCGAACTGCACCATGCCATCTGGGACGAACTCTACGCCAAGGCGATCCTGCCGCACGCCGATACCCAGCATGGCATCTCGTTGGCGATCCGCTCGATGAGTGCGGTCGATGTGAACCTCAAGCTCTTCGAAATGGTCGGCCGGATCGCGCTGCGGGGGCTGTGGCTGGTTTGGCTGGCCAGTGATTTGGCGAAGGCGCCGCAGCTCGTGCCCGACGGCGATCAGGCGGAAGCGATTGATGAACTCGCGCTCCAGCTCGTGGCGCTGATCCGCAACAACCCGGCGCTGTTGACGCCGATCGCCGACTGGCAGGCGATCGACATCGGGCTCGCGATCACCTTCCTAGCCTGCCGCAAGCCGTTCCACGACGCGATCGGCCAATGGGCCGACAGCCTCTCGGACAAGGCATGGTTCGCCTATCGCACGCATGGGGCCTACCCAACCCGGCACGCGAGCTACTGGTATCTGGTCTCGCACCCAGCGAGCAGCAGCGACGAATATCGCCAGGAGGCGACCGAGGGTAGCGTGCTCTACCCAATGCTCGCGCTTTGGGCCGAAGTGCTCGAACGCCGCGATGTGCTCGACCGGATCGTCGATTTCAAAACCGACGATCTGCCGCATTGCAATTTCCAGATGTTCTTCCTCGACCAGGACAGCGAAGCGCAGCTCTATGTCGGAGACGATCGCCATGGCTCGGTCCTGTGTGATGTCACACCGATCAAGGGCGAGGCGCATACGCTGTTCATGGCACGGCGCGAATGCGAGGCCATTACCGACTATGACCGGTTGTCGGTGATCGAACTTGGGCATTGGCCGATCGTCCTGACCGCATGCCGCGTACACCGCATGCCGGTGCCGCCGCAGCTCTGGCTCGATATAATCGACGCGTTAGCTAAAGACGGCAATCAACCGGATCCAGCTCAAAGCTCTGCATCAGGCCTCCCACAGCCGACACGCGGTCCCATTCCCCGGCACCGTTGGCGACCAATGTTGCGGGCAGGCATTAGCTGGGCCGCTATCGCCGCCGCGACTCTCAACAGTGTTGAGGCCCCGCGCGCTTTCTCGATGCACATCGCGCTAGACGACGCCCAAGCCGATTAAGCACAGCGGCGATTGGTACCGGTCCAGTGCTTGTCAGTTAAGCCAGGTCCTTTGCGTCGCCTCGACGTTACCGACGGGGCGACACCGCGCGGTGCGCCAAAGCCCAATTGCACAAGGACATGAGAGACGGCAGCGTGCGTACACGTCAACTTAGCGCTAACTCGCAAGTTGGCGCGGGCAATTTCCCACTCCACAAGGTTCGTCAGAGCGGACTGACCGCATTTGGATGTTGAGGGATTAGCGACTATGACCTCTTAAAGGGCGCGAAGCTGACAGGTCCGTTCGCCGTCAGCAACGTCCGCTATTCCAATCGGCGTCTCTGATAGAAGCCGTTCTGGAGTATCGAACAAAGGAGCATTAGTAGGGAGAGCAATCGCTGGATGGAAGGTAAGCGTTTGGATGAAGCTGCCATTACCGCTCCTTCTCCATCTTCCAGACTGTGATGCCCATTTTGCGGGCCTTGTCGACGAGATTGGCGTTGATACCGTTTCCGGGACAGGCGATCACGGCCTTGGGCAGGGTGTCGAGCATCTGGTCATTGCGGCGAAAGGGCGCAGCCTTCTTGAACCGGTTCCAGTCTGGCCGGAATGCGACATGGGTGACCTTGCGGGCTTTGGCCCAAAGCGAAGCGATATGCTCGCCGCCAGTAGCATTGCCACCATGAAACAGGATCATGTCGGGATATTTGCCGTGAACCTTGTCGAGGATCGCCCAGATGCGGCTGTGGTCCTGATAATCGAGACCTGAGGTAAATGCGATCTTCGTTCCGGTAGGAAGCAGCGGTTCGATTTCGGCCTTGCGCTTGGCGGCAAGATATTCCCGGCTGTCGATCATCGAAGCTGTCAGGGTGCGGCGGTTGACCAGTGATCCGCTGCGCGGTGTCCAGCTCTTGCGGAAGTGCGTTTCAAACTGGTCAGCGGCGGCTTCGCGCATATATTCCAGCGCATTGCGGCGTTCGATGAGGCCTGTTCCTTCGCGCAACAGTCGTTCCAGTTCGACCGAGCGCACCTCTGAACCATCCTGCTCGCGCTGCGATTGCTTCTGGGCGTCTTCATTGTCGTCAAGTTCGCGCTGCAACCGTGTACCTGTACGGTGAAACATATTGGTGAGCGACCAGCACAAATTCTCAAGATCAGGTTCGAGGCGGGTGTCGATTGAGCAAGCGATCAGCGCGTCGAACATATCGGCGATGGCACCGGTGACCATGCGCTCTTCTGGCAAAGGTCGTGGATCGGCTTCGTCGGAAAAGGGACGGTAACCAAAAAGGGCCAGTTCATCGAGCAGATGAGACGTGGGGGATGTCTCATGGTCTGTGTCGTCAGGGTTGTTCGCCATCATGATCTCCTGTGGGTGTTAGGCCGCGCACGCCGCATGGCCTTCTGGCGATCCCTCTGGACGGATGGCGGGAAGCTGCACCGGCAAGCGAAGCGTTCCCGCGTATCGCACGCGGGATGACGGCCAAAGCGGAGCACAGGACGGCGGCAAGGGCGCTATTTTGTGTCGCGATGCAAAGCCGGGCCTGCCCGGCGGTGGAAAATAGCGCCCTTAGAGCCGTTGCGGGTTTCGGACATCCGGCCCTCCCGATCGCCCTTGAACAAGGCCGGGCATGTGCGAGCCTTAGCTTATAGGATAGCTATGGTGATGTTGGGTGATGATATGAACTCAGGGTTTCGCTTGTTCCATGTGCAGGATAGTTTTTTGTATACGGGCAGTCGCGCCTGTGAAGTTGATCGCGGACATGGGTGCCAAGTGCCTGCGGTCCATATGCACAGAGATCGTCATTGAAATCGCCAAGTCTGGGAACGAGCGGAACTGCTTCTACCCCCAGCTGTGCTGCGCGATGCATCAGCGTGGAGGCGGCCTGGGTGCCAGCACCGTCATTGTCGGTGGCGATATAGAGACGGCGTAGCTGTGGTGGGAACAGCATGGCTGCGAGATGGGCGGACGATGTTGCGGCAGCCATGGGCATATCAGGCATGACCTCGCGTAAGGAGAGTATGGTTTCAATGCCTTCGCCAGCGATCATTACGTCTTGTGGTGCGCCAAAATGGATCGCGTGGCCCAGTAACTGTCCCATCGAGCGGCGCGGATCGGCGACCGGGGCCTTGGAGAGGCTTTTAGGATTGATCCATGTGCGGTGAATGCCGGTGCTATTACCATCAAGGTCGGTAACAATACCGATCAGAGCGGGCCAGTTTTTGCATGTGCCGGGTGCATCGTCTTGAGAGGGGCGATAAAAGAGCCGGGGATGACAGCGCAGGGCGTCGATGTCTTCGAGATGATGGATGGCGCGGAGGCGCAAATAGTCGGCAGCGATACTGCCCGGCAATGGTCCTGCTCCCCGGATGATCCGTTGGATAGAAGTTTGGGAACGGGTGCGCTTAGGCGTGCGGGCTCGAGGAGATCTGTCATGGTCAGGAGTATCAGGTGGCAGGCTCAAAAAGCGCCGGGCTTCTTCAAGCGTCTCGGCAAAAGTGCGACAGCCTTGGGTGGTCGCGATGATATCGAGCAGATCGCCATGTTCACCGGTGGCGGCATCGGTCCATTTGCCAGCCTGTCCCTTGTCCATGTCGACAAGGCGGACATAGAGACTGCGGCCCGGTGTATTGCGAAGATCGCCGACCAGCCAATAGCGGCCCTCGCGCCGTCCGGATGAGAGATAGTGACGGCACACGGCTTCGGCCTGTTGCCCAAGGCGCTGCGCCAAAGTGGATACTGTATCGTGCATGACAGCGCCTGATGATAAGATGTGCAATGCTCAACCGGCAAATCGGCGGCATTGGATGGTGCTGGCGTAGAGTGGGTGGGCCTGCACAAGAAAACGGGGCGACCGCAGCCGCCCCATAGGCTGGTTATTCGGCAGCTTCCGCCAAGACAATGTCGGGAGCGTCCTCAAACTCTGCTGTCATATCGCAAGCTTTCCGTCCGATGCCTGCTGTACGCAGCGGTTCGGGCAGCCAGCCTGCGTCGGCCAGCAGGACTTCGGCCTGTTCTGCCATATCGCCTTTCTTGAGATGTTCGATCATCACGGCCTGAGCCTCGCCGCAGCCTTCGCGTACGGCCTGCAGTATGCGTGCCTTGGTGATGCGCCCGAAGAAGCCTTCGACCGTGGGTTTCCATCCCGCTGCCACCATATCGAGGCCTATGGTAGCCGCGAGCGTGTCGGCATGAGCGATGGCGCGGGGTCTGCGGCTGTAAGGTTCGATCACCGCATTGACCGAGAGCGACACGCAATGCGCGAACAAGGCCTTGACCCGTGCCTCGTCCCAGCTTTCCAGCTCATCCCAAAGCTGTTCGGGTTCCTTGGGCAGACTGTTTGTCCAGTCAGTATGGCGCTCGTCGAGTGCCCGCGCCGACGGCGTATCGGCAAGACCGGGAGCCTGCGCTGAGAAATGCACGCTTTTGAGGTCAAGTGCGAGACAACTGTCGAGCGCATAAGGATAGAAGCAGCGTAGCGCCAAGGCATGCACGGCAGCGAGGAAGGCGATGTCGGCTTGTTCGCCCAGCTTATGGCGCAGCGCGATCGTGCGGTGCGCGGTCAGTTCCGCCACCAACCGGTCGGGGAGGGGGCGCAGATCATCGTCCTCCTCGGCTTCGTCAGGCATAGGGCTGGTATCGGCCGATGAGCTATCATCTGCATTATAGTCGGCGGCAGTGTCGTCCGGTTGGTCCTCATCCAGCACGACGGGCAGTTCGTCTTCAGGCCGGACATAGCCGCGCTCGACGCGTAACATGCCATTATGATCAATGCTGACAAAGGCACCGGCTCGTGTCATCTCGTCTGTGTCGAAGACCATAGGCCGCTCATCGAACTGGGCGAGGGCGGTTTCGATTTCGCCAAGGCGATGGTCGACCTCCTCGGGCAATTCGTCGGCGTCGGCATAGTCCGCTTCCAGCCCGTCCATCTCGGTCTGCAATGCGGCCCGCGCTGCCTGCTCCTCATCACTCAAAGCTTGCTGTACCCCGCGCAGCTGGCGCAGACCATATGCATGACCATAGGGAAAGGAAGGCGCGACCTCGATCCATTTCCACCCCTCGGCAAGGACGACATCGCCTGCTTCACGCAATCCCTCGTCGACCATCATGTCGAGGAGCGGCACATCCTGCAGCCAGCCGCCATCGTCGGACTGAAAGAGATCGCGCGTCACGGCGCCGCCCGCCTCGACATAAGCATCGATCCGGATGAACTGCGCCCGCTTGTCGCTCGCCCGCACCGCATGTTCGGTCAGCATACGGCGGATTGCATGGGGCTGTTTGTCGTATGAGTGGGTGAGGCTCTCAAATACCTGTTCTTGCCGCTCATGATCGTCGCAGACGGTGAACGCCATCAGCTGGTCGAGGGTCAAACCGTCCTCGGCATAAATGTCGAGCAGGTGCGGGCTGACAGCGGCGAGCTTCAAGCGCTGTTTGACAACCGATACAGGCACGAAGAAGACTGCGGCGATGTCTTCCTCCGACTGCCCCTTCTCGCGCAAGGCCAGAAACGCACGAAACTGGTCGAGCGGATGGAGTGGCGCGCGCTGGACATTTTCCGCAAGGCTGTCCTCTTCGGCGATGCCGCCCTCGCGCACGATGCACGGCACCAGCGCGGTGCGCGCAAAGCGCTTCTGTTTGGCGAGAAGTTCGAGCGCGCGGAAGCGGCGGCCACCGGCGGGAATTTCATATATACCCGTTTCTGCGCCGTCTTCGCCCACGACAGGGCGCACGCTCAGGCCCTGTAGCAGCCCGCGCCGGGCGATGTCCTCGGCCAGTTCCTCAATCGACACGCCCGCCTTGATCTTGCGGACGTTGGACTGGGAGAGCAGAAGTTTGTTAAACGGGATGTCGCGCGAGGAGGCGAGACAGATTTTCTGATGCTTGGTCATGATGATCACTCCATGACGGGCAGCCGGGAGCCTTTCTCTCGGACCTCAACCCGTCATGAAAATCACGGCTCCCCTCTTCCTCTAAGAGAAGAAGGGCAGAGCCGTGAGAGATGGGCAGGAACCTGAAACGCCCGGTCAGTTCAGCCGTTCGAACAGCTTCTTCGCCTTGCCCTCCATGATGAGGCGGGCGTCCTGCTGGCTCTTGTCCCGCGCCACGGCAGTAATGCCCTGGACGAAGTCGAAGATGCTGGCCGGGGGATGGCCTTCTTCCACCAATACGCGCTCGATGATCTTCGATGTCTCCGCTTTGGAAAAGCCGCGCCCCCGCAGGAAATCGCTGCGATCCTCGTCGGAACGGGCGACAATGCGTTCGCGTGCGCTGCGGATGCCTTCGATAAAGGGACGAGGCGAGGAATCGGCAAAGCGGGCAAGGGCAGGGGCGGCCTCATGGGCGAAGCGCGAGGTGGCATATTTGCTGTGGCGGATGGCGATTTCCTCGAAATCCTCGACACCCCAGAGATTGCGATTCTGGCATACTGCGCGAAGGTAAAAGCTGGCAATGCCCAGCGTCTTGGCGCCGACTTCCGAGTTCCAGCAGTAAAAGCCGCGAAAGAAGAGATCAGGCGAGCCGTCGGGAAGCTTGCCTGCCTCGATCGGGTTCAGATCATCGACGAGGAACAGGAATACATCCCTGTCCGACGCATAGAGCGTGGTCGTTTCGGTGGTCACATCGACATGCGGGTTATAGATGCCGGTCGACCAGTCCAGCACGCCGGGCACCTTCCAGCGCGTATCGCCGGTGCCATTGCCCGCGATGCGCTGCACGGCTGACACCAGTTCATGGTCATAGATGCGGCCATAGTCAGGCCCGGTGACAGCGCGCAGCTCAATACGACCATCATCGGATTCGAGTGTCTTGACCTGTTCGGCGCGATGCGAGGTCAGGCCATATTGGAGGTTGATGCCTGCAAGGGCTGCAGGAAGCTGGCGCAGATAGGCAGCAGGAGCGCCAACCAGCGAGGCCAGTTGCCCGAAGCTCCAGTGGGTGGGCGCGACAGGCGCGTCCGAGCCGGGCAAAACGAGGCTCAACGCTTCGCTATTGTCGCGTGATGCCTCAACGTGGATCGCGGCGCTCTCAATGGTACGCGTCCGGCTGTGCTCGGCGCGGCCCTTGAGCGACGCGAACAGCTCGGTCAATGACAGGAACCGCTCGTCATCAGGCCGCGAAAACCATTCGGACGACACCCGCCCAACACGCTGGCCTCTCGTCACATCCACCTTGTAGCCGCCGCGCGCTTCGGCGCGCCCGTCCAGTATCTCAACATCGGTCATGGGTTTTCTCCATGACGGGCGGCCAGAAGACTCTCTCTTGACCCCTAACCCGTCACGGCAAAGCCGGACGCCTCTCACTCTATGTGGATGAGAATAGGACCAACCATAACGACGCCGTATAGGCGAAAACGATGGAGAAAGCGGGCGTATTGTGGAGAAAAGAAAAATTTCACCGTTCTAAAAACCGTTTTAATTTTCTTTTTAGAACGGCGCCGGCGCTATAACCCATTGAAAAATATGGTGAGCCCTGCTGGGTTCGAACCAGCGACCTACTGATTAAAAGTCAGTTGCTCTACCGACTGAGCTAAGGGCCCACATGCGCTGTTTAGCGCTGTACGCAATTTCGGTATGAGGCACCTAGTGAGCCTTGTCGGGTTGGTCAACCTGCTTTGCCTGTTTTTCTGCGGCTTTTTTGCAAGCGGGCAAGAAGTTGGCGTATGGAGAGGCCCGATAGCGGGTCACGCCACCGTGGGGCGACTTCAACAAGGGGTTTTAGCACAAAGTCACGGCGGCGAAATTCGGGGTGGGGAATGAGCAGGTCTTCCTGTGCCCAGACGCCGCCGCTCCAGAGGATGATGTCGAGGTCAAGCGTGCGTGCGGACCATTTGCGCGCGCGGCGCTGCCGTCCTGCCTTGCGCTCGATCTTGTGCAGTTTTTTGAGCAACACATCTGGCGCAAGCTTGGTTTCTATTAGCATCGCGGCATTGGCATAGCATCGCAGTGATGGACCAAGCGGTGGTGTCTCGATGATTTTCGAGACGGCGTGCGCGCCAAAGGGCTTACGAGATAGGCGCTTCATTGCTTTGCGCACCAGCTTGCGCGGTGTAAGCTTTTGTGAAAGCGGTTGGTTGGAGCCGAGCGCGATAGCGTAGATGTGGCGGGTGCGTTTTGGCACTTATATATCCTGCGTAAGGCGTTGATAGAGGTCAGGGCGCCGATCACGGAAGAAACCCATGCCTGCGCGGTGTTTGCGTGCTCTTTCGAGGTCCAGCGTGCTCACCAGAGCACCAGCCTGCCAATCCTCGACCTCAGCGACCAGATCACCCCATTCGTCGCTGATAAAGCTGTGACCGTAAAAGCTTTGCTCGCGTGCTTCTTTTCCGTCTGCGGCAGGAACAGGCTCTTTGCCGATCCGATTGGCCGCGATCACCGGCATACAGTTGCTCACAGCATGGCCGACCATAGCGCGGCGCCACATGCGGCTGGTGTCGAGGGTTTCATCATAAGGCTCGGAGCCGATAGCTGTGGGGTAGAGCAGCATGTCCGCGCCCATCAGGGCCATGATCCGCGCTGTTTCGGGATACCATTGATCCCAGCATATACCGACGCCAATCGTGCCATATTTGGTGGGCCAGACTTTAAAACCGCTATTACCGGGGCGGAAATAATATTTCTCCTCATAGCCCGGCCCGTCGGGGATGTGGCTCTTGCGGTAGACGCCCATAATCTCGCCTTCATCGTCAATCATGGCGAGGCTGTTATAATGATGTTGCCCGTCGCGTTCGAAGAAGCTGGAGGGGATATAGACTTGCAGTTCTTTGGCGAGCTTTTGCATCTCTGTGACGGCAGGGTGCTCGTTCAAGGGCAGAGCGCGTGCGAAGAGCGCTTCGTCCTCTACTGTGCAGAAATAGGGGCCTTCAAACAGTTCAGGCGGCAGGATGATCTTGGCACCGCGCGCTGCCGCCTTGCGGATATGCTCACCGACCAGTTCAATATTTTCATCACGATCATCCGTGAATGCGAGCTGTAAGGCGGCGACGGTAGCATGGGTCATTATGATGCGGTTCCTGCGGAGGGCATATGCTGGCTGGTGCAGTGGAAGCTGCCACCGCCTGCGAGAATAGCGTCAGATGGTAACGGTACAATATCCCTGTTAGGAAAAAAGGGGCGTAGCGCTTCGATGGCGGCGTCATCATTGGGCTGGCCATAAATGGGTACGACGACGGCTGCATTGCCAATGAAGAAGTTCATATAGCTGGCCGGGATGATTTCGCCTTCCATCTCAACGCGCCCCGGCGAGGACATGGGGGCGATGGTGAGTCCATGCGCTCTGGCGCGAGTTGTGGCATCGGCATAAATGGCCGCATTGGGGTCGTCATCGCTTGTAGCTTGCGGAATGGCAATGACGCCGGGGGCTACAAAACGGGCGAGGTTGTCGACATGGCCATCGGTATGGTCATTGACGAGGCCGTCGCCCAGCCAGAGCATGTCTGTGAGGCCCAAAGCGCCCGCCAGCAAGGTTTCTATCTGGCGCTTACTCAGGCCCGGATTGCGGTTGGGGTTGAGCAGGCAGTCCTCGGTCGTGACGAACAGGCCCGTGCCATCTGTGTCAACAGCGCCGCCCTCGAATATGAAGGAGGTAGACTGGCAGGGCAGGGGCGTGGTGGCGGCGAGGCGTGCGCCAATGTCTTCATCGCCAGGCATCTGATATTTGCCGCCCCAGCTATTGAAAGCGAAATCGACGAGCGAGCGTTGGCCTGCGGCGTCTTTCACGCAGATCGGCCCGGTATCGCGCAGCCAGACATCGCCAATGCGTTCGATGATAATTTGCGCATCGCTTTTTAGCAGTTTGCGGGCGAGATTTGCGCTGGCTTCATCATTGCAGACGAGGCGAACCGGCTCACCTCTGCCACCAGCGCGCACCGCATCAGCAAAGGCGCATATCTGCGCTTGTGCACGGGCCAGTGTTTCTGCTCCGCCCCATTCAGTAGGGTTCCACGGAAAGCCAATCCATAACCACTCGTGCGGTTCCCATTCGGCAGGCATGCAGATGGTCATTGGCAAGTCTCCCGGTCGCAAATGAAAAGGGCGACCCGCAGGCCGCCCATTGCATATTCCGATATGAACGAAAAGAGCCTGAACTCTTTTGTTGCCCCGCCTTCACTTAGCGCGAATAGAATTCGACGACGAGGTTTGGTTCCATCTTCACCGGATAAGGCACTTCGTCCAGCGTCGGTACGCGCGTGTAGGTCACCTTGGCGGCGCCATCTGGCGAAACATAATCGGGAATATCACGCTCAGGCAGGCTCTGTGCTTCGATAACCAGAGCCATTTCCTGTGCTTTTTTGCCCAGAGTGATTTCATCACCAATCTTCACGAGGCGGCTGGCAATGTTGCACTTCACACCGTTCACATAGACGTGACCATGCGAAACGAGCTGACGTGCCGAGAAGATAGTCGGCGCGAACTTGGCACGGTACACGACGGCGTCCAGACGACGCTCGAGCAGGCCAATGAGGTTCTGACCTGTATCACCCTTGATACGCGCTGCTTCGGTGTAGTTCTTTTTGAACTGCTTCTCGGTGATGTCGCCATAATAGCCCTTCAGCTTCTGCTTGGCGCGCAGCTGAATGCCATAATCGGACATTTTACCCTTGCGGCGCTGTCCGTGCTGGCCGGGGCCATATTCGCGACGGTTTACTGGAGATTTTGGACGACCCCAGATGTTTTCGCCCATCCGGCGGTCGAGTTTATGCTTAGCGCTTGTGCGTTTTGTCACTGGTATTCCTTAACAATTGCAATAACTTAAACTGGCTATGTGATCCGGGGATCAGCAAGCCGGTGAAATTCCCGGTATCCGCTCTGCACAGATAAATCCGGCAGGGCCACCGCTTCACCGGGGTGCGGGGCCAATTGCGAAGGCGCGCGATTAGCCGCTTATGCTGGGTGTGTCAAGGAGAAGGGGCTGGAATCGTCCGGTATATGTAGGTGCAGGGTGGAGAGAGCGGTAGGGCGGTATCACTTGCCTCTTTTTTCTCGTGGGGAGCGAACTTTGAGTGAGGAGAGTACCCCGCGAAGCGTACGGATTTCGAGATGGTTCCAGCCCGGCTTGGTGAGTATGTTCCGCAAGGTGCGTCGGGTAGCTGGCGCGCGGTCAGGCGGAAAAAAATAGTCGCTCTCTTCGAGCAGCTCCTCAAACTGACCGATCATGCCTTCCAGATCTTTCTGTGGGGCGGGGGGCAATATGTCTTCCTGAGGGGGGGAGACGAGAGTCTCGCTGCTCTTGGCTGCGCTCGGCAGGTGCTTTGACCATTCATAGGCGACGAGGATCACCGCCTGTGCCAGATTGAGTGAGGGGAAGTCTGGGTTGATCGGCACCGTCAGGATTTTGCGAGCGAGCGCGACATCGTCGGTTTCGAGGCCGGAGCGTTCCGGGCCAAAGACGATAGCTGTTCTGCCTTGTGCATCATGCGTTTCCTGCGCCGCTTGTGCTGGCGTCACGACCGGCTTGGTGACGCCGCGCTTGCGCACTGTTGTGGCATAGACATGCGGGCAATCGGAGACTGCTTGCGCCAGTGTTTCATAAACCTGCGCCTGCTCCAGAACGGTATCTGCGCCGGCTGCTGCTGGCCCTGCGCTTGGGTTCGGCCAGCCATCACGGGGGGTAACGAGGCGCAATTCGGTCAGGCCAAAATTGAGCATGGCTCGCGCCGCCTTGCCAATATTTTCGCCCAGTTGCGGGCGGACAAGGACGATGACGGGTTTGAAGATGGTGTTCTCGATATTTGCTTTGCTTTCCTCTCTCCGTTCGCTTCGAGCGGTCGTCGAGCGAAGCCGAGACGACTGTCGAGAAGCCGAGGTTGCACGCTTTACGGCAGCAAAGTCATTGCCGAACAGAGCTTCCTTCTTCTTGCGTGACCAGTCCTTGATCTGGCGTTCCCGCTCCAGAGCATCAATGCGCTCTGGGAATGTTTCTGAGAACATCAGCTCGACGGGCCTTCGGTCATGCGTGTAACCCGGAATTTCGCCAGCCTGATGTTGGCCCATACGTCTTTCCAGATCATCGGTATGACCTGTATAATAAGTGCCGTCGGAGCAGCGCAAAATATAGACCCAGAAGCTCATGAAAGATTGCTATGCATTCTCGACACTGATCTCGACAAGCTCGATCAGCGCTCGAACCGAACGGAGAGGGAAAGGCGCGCCCTCACTCACCCCCGACCTCTTTAACGGTGCTGGCAAAGTCTTCGAAATCCTTGGCTTCGCGGAAGTCCTTATAGACGCTGGCGAAGCGGATATAGGCAACGCTGTCGAGGGCTTTGAGGGCTTCCATCACCAGTTCGCCAATGGCACGGGCAGGCACTTCATTGTCGCCACCGGTTTCGATCTGGCGCTGGATGCCGGAGACGAGCTTCTCGATTTTAGCTGCTTCAATAGGGCGCTTACGGCAGGCAATATCGACTGAACGCGCCAGCTTGTCCCGGTCGAAAGGCTGACGCTCGCCGTCGCTTTTCGTCACCCACACATCGCGTAGCTGAATGCGCTCGAAGGTGGTGAAACGCGCGGCGCAGGCTTCGCACTGGCGGCGGCGGCGGATCGCAGCGCCATCGTCAGTGGGGCGTGAGTCCTTCACCTGACTGTCTTCATGTCCGCAAAAGGGGCAACGCATATTTAGCTCTTTTTCCTCGTTTGAAGGGCAATGAACAGGCCGATCATGGCACCAAATACCCAGCGATTTCCCGGTAATACTGAACCGACAATGGCTCCCAATATGGCGAATATCACGATGCGTCCAAGCCATGATGCTGCAGGGCTGGGAGTGGGGTTTTCGATTGCCTGGTCCAGCTTAATGCGTCTGCTCGCTGAAATCGGGCCTCTTGGCTTTTGACGGGCTGGTGCGCTGCGGGTTTTGAACAGTCCGCCTAATTCCCGACCACAATGCGGACAGCGGGGCTGCCGCCCCTCAATCACACCATTGCAGTCAGAACATTTCATGCGGGCTTACCCCTCGTAAATCGGGAAACGTGCACACAAAGCTGAAACACGCTCGCGGACATCGGCTTCTACAGCAGGGTCGCCAGCTTCGCCTTTGTCGCGCAGCGCCGCGAGTACGTCGGCGATCATATCGCCAATCGCTTCGAATTCCGCAACGCCAAAGCCGCGCGTGGTGCCCGCAGGGGAGCCGACGCGAATGCCGCTGGTTTTGGTTGGTGGCAGCGGGTCACCTGGTACGCCATTTTTGTTGCAGGTGATGAAGCTGCGCTCCAGCGCCTCGTCGGCGTCTTTGCCGCTGATACCATAAGGGCGCAGATCAATGAGTGCGAGATGGGTGTCTGTGCCACCCGAAACGACATCAAGACCACGTGCTTTCAACCTGTCGGCCAGCGCCTGAGCATTGGCAACAACGGCTTTGGCGTAAGCCCTGAACTCTGGTGTAAGCGCTTCGCCAAAGGCCACGGCCTTAGCGGCGATGACATGCATCAGCGGGCCACCCTGCAGGCCCGGGAATACAGCGGAGTTGATCTTTTTCGCAATCGCCTCGTCATCGGTCAGGACCATGCCGCCGCGCGGGCCGCGCAACGTCTTGTGTGTCGTTGTGGTCACGACATGGGCGTGACCGAAGGGCGTGGGGTGTTCACCGCCAGCGACGAGACCGGCGAAATGCGCCATGTCGACCATGAACAATGCGCCAACCTTGTCCGCAATAGCGCGGAAGCGGGCGAAATCGATATGGCGGGGGTAGGCGCTGCCACCAGTGATGATCAGCGTCGGTTTGCACTCGATCGCCATGCGCTCGACTTCATCATAGTCGATCTGGTGTGTATCTTCGCGCACGCCATATTGTACGGCGTTGAACCATTTTCCGGACATGGCCGGTCGTGCACCGTGGGTAAGGTGCCCACCGGCATCGAGTGAGAGGCCCATGATGGTGTCACCGGGTTTGGTGAGGGCCAGCATGACCGCGCCATTGGCCTGCGCGCCGCTATGAGGCTGTACATTGACAAAACCGCAGCCGAAGAGTTGCTTTGCGCGTTCGATAGCGAGCTGCTCGACATCATCAGACGGCGCGCAGCCTTGATAATAGCGCTTGCCGGGATATCCTTCGGCATATTTGTTGGTGAATACAGAACCTTGGGCTTCCAGTACCGCATGAGAAACTATGTTTTCCGATGCAATCAGCTCGATCTGGTTTTGCTCGCGTTTCAGCTCTTTGCCAATGGCTGCTGCCACGGCAGGATCCCGTTGAGCAACAGAGGCTGTGAAGAAATCGGCTGCGCGGATAGTGTCGGCGGCTTCGAGTGTGGCGGCATTGCTCATGAGCTGGTCCTTTCTGGATCAGAGCGAAGGGTTGGAAAGTTTGTCGACACGGCGCTGGTGGCGGTCGCCGCCAAAGTCGGTCGAGAGAAAAGCGGTGACGCAGGCCTTGGCCATTTCCGGGCCAATCAGGCGTGCGCCCAAAGCGATCACATTGGCGTCATTATGTTCCCGGCACAGTTGCGCGGAAAGCGGCTCGGAAACCAAGGCAGCGCGGCAGGCCGGGTTGCGGTTGACGGCTATCGAGATGCCTATGCCGGAGCCACAGATCGCGATGCCGCGTTCTGCTTCGCCAGATGCAATGGCCGTGGCAAGCTTATAGCCATAGTCAGGATAATCGACGCTGGTGCCATCATGCGGGCCAAGATCACTGACGTCATGGCCGGCTTCTCGCAACCAGTCAGCCAACAGGGCTTTAAGGTCTATGGCGGCGTGGTCTGAGGCGAGTGCAATGCGCATAGGGCAGATGTCCGTTGCTGGCGATTCGGATATGCCGTCTATCTAGGGATGATGTCACAGAATTGCCACCTGTGAGTTCGCTGTTTATGGGGATGTCCGAAAAGGAGCCATAAGGAGACAGCCCCATGCCCGAATCATCCATGTCTGCCACCATATTATCGGTTTTGATGCTGGCGGGCCTCATACTGGGGGCAGGTGGCCTGTATATCATCGCAAAGCGCCCTGATCTGCGGAAACAGGGTTGGCTGATGATCGTGGCGGCTATGGTGATGTTCGGCAATGTCGCCATATGGGTGACACCGGTTTAAGTAATATAATCTATGTAATATTGCATCCGACTTAGGGTCAGGACCCATTAATTTCGTGGTCATGGCGCCACAATGGCGAAGATATCGGGCGAAACCGCCTGCCGCACAGGCTGGTGACCTTTGCAAGGGCGGTTTCGTTCGAGATCGAAGCCATTGTGACGTCCTCTCGGATTTGACCGATTGGCCGCTCTGCCGCGTCAGAAAATCTTAGAAATGCCCCCGCATTTCCTGCGCTTTCCTTCCTCGCATATCGGCCAATCGCTTCAAACCATGATCCTCGTAATTAATGGGTCCTGACCCTAAGTGGGAAAGAATGAGATACGGCCAATATGGATTGAACACCTTACAATTGTTCAACGGCTATGATAGCAAATACGCCATATAACAGGGTCGCATGTTCCATTATCTTGAATAGAGGAATTGCGAATGTCTGAAGCTCACCAACTTTTAGTTAAAATGAATGATGCCGGAGCGTCTTTTGATGAAATCCGTGCGGCGGTTGAACCTTTGCTGGCACCTGGTTGTAAGCTTGAAAAATCGGTAGACAGTTGCGTTACTGACTCCGGGACCAGTGGATATAAAAGTTGTGGTCGGATTACTGGCTGCGATGATTCAAGTAATAACACTGACTGGTCATGCGGCGCCTGTAAGGGCAGCTAAGCTTGCTTGTCTATATGCAGACTAGTGATCTGAATCTGAAGTTCGCTGCATTGTTCGGCAAGCGCTGAGCGAACTTCAGATTTATAAGGGCTACTAGCAACACTATGAATCTAGTGTGGTTTAAGGATTCGAGATTCTCTCCATAGCCAGCCGGTCAATGAGGCGAGTTTCAAATTCACCACATTAGGGGCTGGATCTCAACAGTCCCTAGATTGTGGCAGGTTGGCCCACATGAGGGTTATTTAATCGGCGAATCCGGTGCCAGGCGCATGTCGAGATAATTGTCGACAGACATCATTACCTGATCCAGCTCATTTTCGAAAAAGTGGTTTGCACCCTTGATCTCGTCATGATGGATGGTGATGCCCTTTTGTGTGCGCAGCTTATCAACCAGCTTCTGTACTGCGCCAGCGGTCACGACTTCGTCATGCGTCCCTTGAACGATGATGCCTGAAGAGGGGCAAGGCGCAAGGAAACTGAAATCATACATGTTGGCGGGTGGCGCAACCGAGATGAAGCCGCGGATTTCCGGGCGGCGCATCAAAAGCTGCATGCCGATCCATGCGCCGAAGCTGAAACCGGCGATCCATGTCGTTTGCGCTTCAGGGTGGAAGCTCTGGACCCAATCAAGCGCGGAGGCTGCATCAGAGAGCTCGCCAATGCCGTTGTCGAACGTGCCCTGAGAGCGGCCAACGCCACGGAAATTGAACCGCAAAACGCCAAAACCGCGATTCACGAAGGTTTTATACATTGCCTGCGTGATGCGATCATTCATTGTGCCACCACCTTGCGGGTGCGGATGAAGGATCATGGCAATGGGAGCACGCGGGCGGGGAGGAGGGCTGAAACGGCCCTCAAGGCGGCCTTCCGGGCCGGGAAAAATTACGTCTGGCATAGCACCTGGCTGACTGAAAAGAGATATGTGATCCGTCTCCGGCAGACTATGCTGGTGACGGGGGGATGCTAGCCTATATAGGATCACATACCCATTTCGCAATAAAATGAGTCTCTTCGATTGTCAGTTTCAGCATCTATGACAAAAAAACAGCGTATTTATCTCGATCATGCGGCGACAACGCCAGTATGCGAGGCGGCGCAAGAGGCGATGGTGCAAGGTCTCGCGCAGTGGGCAAACCCATCCTCGCCACATGCCGAAGGCCGCGCGGCACGAGAAGCATTAGAGGGCGCGCGTAAGCGCGCAAAGGCTGCACTGGGATGGGATGGCGAGCTGATCTTTACCTCCGGTGCGAGTGAAGCGATTGCGATCGCGCTTGGGCAGTCCAAGGCTGAGCAGATTGTTACTTCACCCGTTGAGCATGATGCGGTGTTGCGTGTGACGAAGGAGGCACCGCGCTTGCCAGTAGATGATGCAGGTCGTGTTGTGGATGTTGTGCCCGGAGCGCTGCACGCCATTCAGCATGTGAATAATGAGACGGGCGTGATCCAGCCGATAGCGGAGCTTGCAACACGCATTCATGAAAGCGGTGGCTGGTTGTTTTGCGATTGCGCGCAAAGCGCAGGCAAAATCGACTTGCCAATGGAAGCGGACATGATCGCTATCAGTGCGCATAAATTTGGTGGACCCCCAGGCATAGGGGCGCTTCTTGTGCGTGATTTGACGCTTCTGGAGCCCAGCGGCGGGCAAGAGCAGGGCTATCGTGGTGGCACGGAAAATGTGCCTGCCGCGCTCGCTTTGGCCACGGCTTTGGAGCAGGGACAAGGCTGGATGCCAGAGGCTCTGCGTCTGCGTGATATGTTGGACGGGGCCATTCGTTCCAGCGGGGGTGAGGTGGTGGCTGAAGCCGCCGAACGCATTGCGACGATCGCCAGCTATCGTATGCCCGGTGTGACAGCGCGGGCGCAGCTTATCCGTTTTGATATGGCCGGGATAGCGGTGTCTGCTGGTGCGGCCTGTTCATCGGGAACGCTCAAGACCAGCCCGGTGCTGGGGGCAATGGGTTGGGAGGCGCAGGCCGCTGATGAAGTGATACGCGTCAGCTTTGGTCCGCAGACCAGCGAAGAAGAAGTGCGTGCCTTCATTGCTCTTTGGTGCGATATGGCGGGAGAGAGTTCTGCATGATATATCTCGATTATCAAGCTACTACACCGCTTAGCTCAGAAGTGTTTGAGGCCATGGCGCCGTGGTTGCGCGATTATTTCGCCAATCCGCATAGTGCGCATAAGCCGGGCAGAGCGGCCGCTGCGGCTGTTGAGGCGGCGCGGGCGCGCGTTGCCGCGCTCATGCCCGAAGATGGACGTGTTGTCTTTACCTCTGGTGCGACCGAGGCACTGAATATTGCTATAGCCGGAGCGGCCAAGCTGATGCGCAGCCGCGACCCTAAGCGCATCCGTATCATCACGGTCGAGACGGAACATGCCGCTGTGCGAGATACTGTGTTGGCGATGGCCGAGCAGGGCTTTGACTCGGTTTTGCTACCGGTCAATGCAGAAGGCCTTGTCGATGAAAGCGCTCTGGCAGCGGAGCTGGACGAGCGCACAGCGTTGCTCGCGGTCATGCTGGTGAATAATGAGATTGGCGTGATCCAGTCAGTTGAAGCACTGGCAAAGCGGGCGCATGCGGCGGGTGCGCTTTTTCTGTGTGATGCTGTGCAGGGTTATGGCCGTAAGGATTTGCCCGCCACCGCCGATATGATTGCTGTGAGTGGACATAAGATCCACGGCCCGAAGGGGGTTGGTGCCTTGTGGCTCCGTGATGGGCTGGACTTGCCTCCCTTGATCCATGGCGGAGGCCAGGAAGGAGGCTTGCGTTCTGGCACGCTCTCACCCGCTTTGTGCGTTGGCATGGGCGAGGCTGCGCGGCTGATGGCGCAGCGACGCGAAGAAGACACGGCGCATGTTGAAGCTTTATGGAGCCGTGCACGAGACTTGTTCAGCGGCTGGAGGCTCAATGGTAGTGCAGAGCAGCGTTATCATGGCAACCTTAACCTGCGTCGTAAGGGGCTGGATAGTGCGCGGCTCATGTCGGAATGTCGTGATGTTGCGTTTTCGCTGGGGTCTGCATGCGCCAGTGGTTCCGGGCGGCCCAGCCATGTGTTGCGCGCCATTAGTCTGGACGAGAAGCAGGCGCGTTCATCTATTCGTCTCGGTTTTGGGCGTTATACCAGTATGGAAGAGCTTGAAGCTGCCGCAAAAATCATCAATCATGCAGCAGACAACCAGCTTTCATAGGTGACAGAAGAATTATGCCCCTTATTCGCTTCATTAGTGCCGATGGTGAGACCGTGGAAGAAGTGACAGCGAAGGATGGCGATTGTTTGCTGGATGTCGCTCAGGCAGTGGGGCAGCCTCTGGAGGGGACATGCGAAGGGCAGATGGCATGTTCTACCTGCCATGTGATTGTCGCTGCTGATGATTTTGATAAGCTGAAACCTGCAAGTGAGGCCGAGGAAGATATGCTCGACCTTGCTGCTGCCGCAACGCGTACCAGCCGTCTGGCTTGCCAGATCATGCTGACAGATACGCTGGAAAGCCTTACTGTGCGTATACCCGGCGAATTTATCAATTTTCAGGGTGTTTAATCCAGATCGTTGCACCGGGTCGTTGCAATTGCGCGCTAATGTCTCCATATGGCCCGCGGGAGTCGGGCGGACGCAGTGTTCGCGAACCTGGTCAGGTCCTGACGGAAGCAGCCACAGTGATTTTTCTGCGGGTCGTTCCGGCTCCTACTTTTGACTTTTATTTCTGCTTTGCTGAAATGCGGTATCGGCCAGACCCTGCTTTAAACCAAACCGAAATTTCCCTCTTCATCCTTCGACATCATGACGTGCAGCGGCTAGAACCTTGCTATGAGTGATTCACTGTTGCCCGATACCCCGCAACCTCAAGCGCCAGAGACCAGTAGCGAGACCGGTAGCGCCTACCGTGTGCTTGCGCGCAAATATCGTCCGCAGACCTTTGGTGAGCTGATCGGGCAGGATGCAATGGTGCAGACGCTCGGCAATGCGATCAAGCGTGGGCGGTTGGCGCATGCCTTTCTGATGACCGGTGTGCGCGGCGTTGGCAAGACTTCGACAGCGCGGCTTATTGCCAAGGCACTCAATTGCATTGGCCCGGATGGGCAGGGCGGAGCGACGATTGACCCTTGCGGCCAATGTGAGCCGTGTCAGGCGATTGCTGAGGGGCGGCATATTGACGTGATCGAGATGGATGCGGCGTCGCATACCGGTGTTGATGATGTGCGCGAGATTATTGAAGCGGTGCGCTATTCCGCCGTTTCTGCGCGCTACAAAGTCTATATTATCGACGAAGTGCACATGCTCTCGAAGAACGCATTTAATGCGCTCCTGAAGACGCTCGAAGAACCACCGGCCCATGTGAAGTTTCTGTTTGCCACCACCGAGGTGAACAAGGTGCCGATCACGGTGCTTTCGCGGTGCCAGCGCTTCGATTTGCGGCGCATTTCAGCCGAGCAGCTCGCGCAGCACTTTGCCCATGTTGTGCAGGAAGAAGGCGTTGAGGCGGAGGCTGATGCGCTGATGCTGATTGCGCAGGCGGCAGAGGGCTCTGCGCGCGATGGCCTTTCGATACTCGATCAGGCGATTGCCCATGCGGAAACGGGTAGCGCGGGAGACAATACGCTCGTCACGGCCGATCAGGTGCGTGACATGCTCGGCCTGTCTGATCGTGGTGCGGTACGGCGGTTGTTCGGCTTGCTGCTGCAGGGCGATAGCGCGGCAGTATTAGCAGCGCTTAAGGAACAGCATGACCTTGGCGTTGAGCCGCTTTCGCTGATGCGCGGACTGATGGAAACAGTGCACAGCGTCACGATGCAGAAGGCAGGACGCCGCATCGATGATCCCGGCCAGTCTGCTGAAGAAAAAGAAGCGTTGGCCGATTGGGCGAGCGAACTGGGCTTCGCACCATTGCATCGGCTGTGGCAGCTTTTGCTCAAGGGGCATGAAGAGGTCGCGCATGCAGTGATCCCGATGGAGGCCGCCGAGATGGCGCTGCTGCGTATCATTCATGCTGCCAGCATGCCCGACCCAAGTGAGTTGGCGCGGATGCTCAGCGAAGGTGCGCCCGCGACGGGCAACGCTGTGCAAGGGCAGGGTGGGCATGCGGCTGGCGCCCCCTCTGCCGCGCCCGTTGCGCAGATGCCGGCGAGCTTTGAAGCGCTGGTCAAGCTGTTGTGGGCCAGCAATAAGCATATTGTTGCTGATGAGATGGAGCATCTTGTCCGTCCTGTGCGTTATGCGCCACCTGAGCTGGATTTTCAGCCTGTTGGCCCGATGGACCGAGAGGTTATCGAGCGTATCAAGTCTGCAATTGATGCAGCGACAGGTGCGCGTTGGCAGCTGACAATTACCGAAGGAGAGGCACAGCCCAGTCTGGCGGAGCGTCAGAACAAGGCAGAAGCGGACGCGAAAGCGGCTATCCTTGAGAACCCCGTTATGAAGGCCGCGAAGGAAGCATTCCCAGATGCGGAGTTGCAGTGGCCGGTCGATGAAAATACGAAATGGAGCGAGAGCGCATGAAAGACCTAAATGAAATCCTTGGCATGGCGAACAAGGTGCAGGAAGAACTCACCAAGGCACAGGAAAACCTCGATAAAATTGAGGTTGAGGGTGTTTCTGGTGGCGGCGTGGTCAAGATCCGCGCTTCAGCCAAGGGACGCATTATTGGCGTGTCCATTGATGAAAGCCTGCTTGCGCCATCGGAAAAGCAGATCCTTGAAGACCTGATTACTGCTGCGATGAATGATGCACGCGCCAAGGCAGATGAGGCATCTGGCAACGAAATGAGCAAAATGACCAGCGGTTTGTCGCTGCCTCCGGGTTTTAAGCTGCCTTTCTGAACTATAATAATATGTGCTGCTCATCCATTCTTTAGCTTTTTGTGGCATGGCTGCATGGGCTTGAAGCCCAGACATTGAATGATGCGCTATAGAACACATATAGGGCTAGAAGATAATGATAGCCGCTTGCTGTTTGCGAGCCATGGAGAATGAATGACCACCGAGTTCCCGCTGCTGCCCCTGCGCGATATTGTTGTATTTCCGCAGATGATTGTTCCTCTTTTCGTTGGGCGCGACAAAAGTGTTGTTGCACTCGAAAAAGCGATGGAAGCGGATAAAGAGATTTTCCTCGTGTCACAGCTTGACCCGGCCGAGGATGATCCGGATCGTGATGCGCTCTATGATATGGGTGTGATCGCCACTGTATTGCAGCTTCTGAAGCTTCCTGATGGTACTGTGCGTGTGCTTGTCGAGGGTAAGCAACGTGCGCGTCTTGAGAAGATTTTGGAAACTGATGGCTTTGCAACCGCTACGGTAGAAGCCGTGCCGGAAGAGCCAGCAACAAGCCCTCAAACTTCAGCTTTGATGCGTTCTGTTGCTGACCAGTTTGAAAATTACGCCAAGCTTAACAAGAAGCTGCCCGCAGAGACTCCGGTACAATTGCGTGAGATTGAAGACGCAGGACGACTTGCTGATTCCGTTGCTGCCAATATCAATGTGAAAGTTGCCGATAAGCAAGCGCTTCTCACTGAGGTAGATGCTGCCAAGCGCCTCGAAATGGTGTTTGCCTTCATGGAGGGCGAACTGGGCGTGCTGCAGGTCGAGAAAAAAATCCGCGGACGCGTGAAGCGTCAGATGGAGAAGACACAGCGCGAATATTACCTCAATGAGCAACTCAAGGCGATCCAGCGTGAGCTGGGCAATGGCGAAGGCGAAGATGGCGATGAGCTTGCCGAGCTGCAGGAGAAGATCAACAAGCTCAAGCTTTCCAAAGAAGCGAAGGCGAAAGCCAATGCTGAACTGAAAAAGCTGAAAGCCATGCAGCCCATGTCGGCGGAAGCCACGGTGGTGCGCAATTATCTCGATGTGCTGCTCGGTCTGCCCTGGGGCAAGAAGAGCCGCGTTAAAAACGATCTGACCAAGGCGCAGGACATTCTCGATGCCGATCATTTCGCGCTGGAGAAGGTCAAAGACCGGATTATCGAATATCTCGCTGTGCAGGCGCGTACCAATAAGCTGAAAGGCCCGATCCTGTGCCTCGTTGGTCCGCCGGGTGTGGGTAAGACCTCGCTTGGACGTAGCATTGCCAAGGCGTGTGGCCGTGAATTTGTGCGCCAGTCGTTGGGCGGCGTGCGTGATGAAGCGGAAATCCGTGGCCATCGGCGTACCTATATTGGCTCACTGCCGGGCAAGGTCGTCTCGAACCTCAAGAAGGCGGGCAGCATGAACCCGCTCTTCCTGCTGGATGAGATTGATAAGTTGGGTCAGGACTTTCGTGGTGATCCGGCGTCGGCTTTGCTTGAAGTGCTCGACCCGGAACAGAACAGCAAGTTTCAGGACCATTATTTGGAGATCGACCTGGATCTCTCAGATGTGATGTTCGTGACCACAGCGAATTCGCTTAACCTGCCACAAGCCTTGCTGGACCGTATGGAGATCATCCGGCTCGAAGGCTATACCGAGGATGAGAAGGTTGAAATCGCTCAGCGACACCTCGTTGCCAAGCAGATTGAAGCCCACGGCCTCAAGGAAGGCGAATTCAGCGTCACTGAAGACGGTTTGCGTGACCTGATCCGCTATTATACGCGTGAGGCTGGCGTTCGCACACTTGAGCGTGAGATCGCACGTCTTGCGCGCAAGGCGCTCCGCAAGATATTGGAAGCCAAGGTTGAGACTGTTGAGGTCACGCCGGATAACCTCTCCGAATATGCCGGTGTGCGTAAATTCCGCCACGGCGTCAGTGAGGAAGAAAATCAGGTTGGTGCTGTGACTGGTCTGGCATGGACTGAAGTAGGCGGTGAGCTGCTGACTATCGAGTCTGTAACTGTTCCTGGCAAGGGCGCGATCAAGACCACAGGCAAGCTGGGCGAGGTGATGACCGAATCAGTTCAGGCCGCATTCTCTTATGTGCGAGCCCGTTCTCCCGGCTATGGTATCAAGCCGAGCGTGTTTTCGCGCAAGGATATTCACATTCACCTGCCCGAAGGGGCGGTTCCCAAGGACGGGCCGTCAGCAGGCATTGGTATGGTCACAAGCATCGTTTCTACCCTCACGGGTGTCGCGGTGCGAAAAGATGTGGCGATGACTGGCGAGGTGACTTTGAGAGGGCGGGTGCTCCCGATTGGTGGCCTGAAAGAGAAGCTTCTGGCGGCACTGCGCGGTGGCATCAAGATGGTGCTGATACCGGCAGAAAACGAGAAAGATTTGGCGGAAATCCCTGATAATATCAAGGAAGGCCTGGAAATCATTCCGGTCCAGCATGTCGATGAGGTTTTGGCGCATGCTCTGGCGGCGCCATTGGAAGCGATCGATTGGTCTGAGGAAGATGATTTGGCTGCAAAGCCACTTCCTGCTCATGATCACGACAAAGATGCTGCAGTGCGTCATTGATATAGATGGCTGCGGATTCTCGTCGATAAACTCCGTTTGAGATCAAAAAGCGCAAGAGAGTTAGACTTTTTTGCGCTTTACCCTTTGACAGACGCGAAAAACCGCGCCTTTATGTCGCGCAGCATTTTTCGATTCCCATTAAACATCAATCAACAAGGGGGTTCCCAAGGCATGAACAAACAGGATCTTATCAGTGCAGTCGCAGATAGCAGCGGTCTGAGCAAAGCCGACGCTGGCAAAGCAGTCGAAGGTGTATTCGATGCGATTACGGGCGCTCTGAAAAAAGGCGGCGAAGTGCGTCTTGTAGGCTTTGGCACTTTCTCAGTGACACAGCGTAAGGCTTCGACAGGCCGCAACCCGCGCACTGGCGAAACCATGACCATCAAGGCATCGACTCAGCCGAAGTTCAAGGCGGGCAAGGGTCTTAAGGACGCCGTCAACTGATCTTCTGATTTGGGATGCCCTTTGGCCGAGACTGGATCGGCCAAACGATACTAGAATATGTATCGGAAGAGGGTGTTCAATAAGAGCTGTTACAGCTTCAAAAAGAGAGAGCGGGGCTTTTGCTGCGCTCTCTCTTTTTAAATTCTGCCTCTGGCCACAGTTTTCCCTCTTGTGGCAAATGCATGCTTGACGCTGCGCCTGAGGGCGCTTAAGTGGCCGTCCGCTTGACATTATTACTGTGTCGGGCAGATCCTATGGCGATCGTAGCTCAGTTGGTTAGAGCGCCGGTTTGTGGTACCGGAGGTCGGGGGTTCGAACCCCCTCGGTCGCCCCATTATTTCAATCAGTATATTAGCCCGCATGGGGCGCTGGATCGATATGCGGTTCCAGAGCCGCCCATGCGCTACTTTTGTGCGCATAGGCCAATGTATGGGCTGGGCTGCTGGAAGGAAGGTCTATTAGCGCCAGAGAAGCGCCTGACGCACTTGATGGTGCTTGCCCAAGCTGACGTCGCCCAATGCGTGCTGCGGTGCCGCCATTAAAGCCTATCGCCTCTAGTGCGGAGAATCGCCGGACGAATGCGCCAAGCGCATTGGCCTCAATATCCCGCATATTCTGGTCAAGGCTGCCCGGACGCGTTGCTCTGGCCACCACGTCCCACAGACCAATGCTATGTGTATTGAGAGTATGGAGCTTTTCTTCATAGCCCATGAGCGTCAGGTCTGTGCTTAAGCGTTCGCTCATGAGCCGCCAGAACTGATTGCGCGGATGGCCATAATATTGTTGTTTGGCGAGAGATTGTTCGCCGGGCAGGCTGCCCAATATGAGCAGCCTGATATGCGGCGTGGTAGCAGGAGCAAAGCAACGAGACATGTCATCATTCATGTCCCCGTCTATAACGGCCAGCTATACAGCGGGCCAGATGTAACCCAGCGCTGTGTCTGCCCCTAATATGTGGAAGGGGGATCGCTGGCAGGAAAAGATTCATCGATTTGCTCATCGACCTTATCCCAGCCTCTGTCATCCCTCAGGCTTTGTTCCTCCGGCCCTGCATTTCTGACGACACCTGAAGAAAAGACAGGCATGGCTTGCGAGTTCGCGCCTGATAGCTGTTTCTTGCGGACCAGATTATAGACCAGAGTGCCAATGCCCGCGAGCACTCCCATTCGTATTAATGCGCTCATGATAGTCTCCTTTCTGCCCCAGCAACGAGTGAGAAGGAAAAGCTATCCTGAACTTAAAGCAGTAGATCGCACCATTAGCGCAACTGGGCGTATGTGGGTGGAAAGAGGATGCTCAGCGCAAGTGTCGCAGAGAGTAGCCGCGCCATTGTTTGATTGAGCGCAATACAAAACTTGTTTGCATTGCCGATACGCCGGGCAGTTCGGATAGGCAGCGACGGTGGATATCATCAAAATCTGAGAGGTCGCGTGCGGCTATGCGCAAGCGATAATCAGACTCTCCGGAGACGAGCTCGCATTCGAGTATCTCTTCATAGCGCATCACCGCTTCTTCAAAATGTTCCATGCAGGCGCGGCTTTGGTTCTCCAGCGTGATATCAATACGTGCATGGACGCCAATATTTGCTTTGTCCGGAGCCAGTTGTGCGACATAGCCTGCAATCAGGCCATTTTCTTCCAGTGCGCGAACGCGGCGATGGCAGGTCGAGCTGGAGAGGCCAACCAGTTCCCCTAGTTCAGCAATAGATTTGCTCGAATCTTTTTGGAGTTCGGATAAGATTCGAATGTCCACTCTATTCATAGATAAAATCCTAAAATTTTATTTAATATGGGACTTTATCTCGAATCATTGTCATTACCAAGTAAATTTGGGAGAAATTTTATCCAATTATGCATTATATTTCCAATAAATTGCTTTGGAGGTTTTATGCGTATCGGAACTGTCAGAGAAATTAAAAATCATGAATATCGTGTTGGCCTGACGCCTGAAAGCGTTGAAGAACTTGTGGAACACAATCATCAGCTATTAGTAGAAAGTGGTGCAGGCCTCGGTATAGGTGCTACGGATGATGATTATCGCCAAGCTGGTGCTACCATCGCTGCCACAGCGCTGGAAGTTTTCGAACAGGCTGAGATGATCATCAAGGTCAAGGAGCCACAGTCCAGTGAACGCGCCATGCTGCGTGAGGGGCAGATATTATATACGTATTTCCATCTCGCACCGAACCCGGCCCAGACCAATGACCTGATCAAATCGGGTGCGATTTGTATCGCATATGAAACAGTAACTGATGCGCATGGCGGGTTACCACTGCTCAAGCCCATGAGCCAGGTGGCGGGCCGTATGTCGATACAGGCAGGTGCTACTGCTTTGCAAAAGGAACATGGTGGGCGTGGTGTACTGCTTGGTGGTGTTCCGGGCGTTCTTCCAGGCAAGGTCACTATCATCGGTGGTGGCGTAGTTGGCTTCAATGCCGCGCAGATGGCAGCAGGCATGGGGGCGGATGTCACAATCCTTGACCGTAACCCCGATGTGCTAGAGCGCCTTTCCGTCCATTTTGAAAGCCGCGCCAAGACCCGCTTTTCAAGCAAGGCTAACCTTGCTGACTGCTTGAAAGAAGCAGACCTTGTGATTGGTGCAGTGCTGATCCCCGGTGCCGAAGCTCCTAAGCTGGTAACACGTGAGATGCTGGGCATGATGAAAAAAGGGGCGGTACTGGTTGATGTTGCTATCGATCAGGGTGGTTGCTTTGAGACCTCTCATGCCACTACCCATGCAGATCCGACCTATATGGTGGATGGGATTGTACATTATTGTGTGGCGAATATGCCTGGCGCAGTTGCTCGTACATCAACCTATGCGCTCAACAATGTGACATTGCCCCATGCGCTTTCGATTGCCAATCTTGGCTGGAAAGAGGCGTTGCGGCGCGATGTACATTTGCGCGAGGGGCTGAATGTCAGTGATGGCAAGGTGGCGTGTAAACCAGTCGCTCAGGCTTTAGGCTATGAGCATGTTCCAGTGGAAGAATTATTAGCCTGAAACCCTCAACAGCCCGTGCGGGTCATGGGCTACCAGCATGGAATCTGAGCGCGCTAGCGATGCCAAAGTCAGCCCGTGTGCGCGGGCGCGCTCTATAGCCAATGTGGAGGGGGCAGAAATTGTCACGAGCATCGGGCAGCGTGCCAAAACGGCTTTCTCGACCAGCTCATAGCTACAACGCGCCGTGAGCAGGATAAAGCCTTCGGCCGGATCTGTGCCAGCCTTTGCGAGTGCGCCTATCAGCTTGTCGAGTGCATTATGGCGGCCAATGTCTTCGCGCGCGATGCGGATATGCCCCTGCGCATCGCAAAAAGCGGCGGCATGGGCGGCCCCGGTAGCTTGAGTGAGTGGTTGGTGCGTGGACAGGCTATCGAGCGCGGTAAAGATTGCTTCCGCATCGCCAAGCGGTTTTTTATTGAGAACAGGCAACGGGCGCATAACTTGTTCGAGGTTTTCGAGCCCGCACAGCCCGCAGCTGCCTTCGCTTACGCGCACCCGTGCCCGTTCAACAATGCGTTCCATCAGTTCGCTGCGAAGTGTTACTCGCGCGACCCAGCCTTGTTCCAGCTCGGCTATCTCCATCGACACGACGTCAGAGGGTGAAGCGATCAGCTGCTCGGATAGAGAGAAGCCGATGATAAAGTCTTCCAGATCGGCAGGCGTTACCATCATAACAGCATAGGCAATGCCACCATATTCGATGGAGAGCGGAGATTCCCCGGCGATCGCGCGCTGTATGAGGTGCGTACTGCCGTCTCGCATAACCTGCACGAGGCCTTGGTTGGGCTTTTTTTGTGAACTGCTCATTGCCAGCCGCCCTGATGCCCTTGTGACTCGCGATCAATAGCGAGAATGATCCCCAGACACAGCATTACTGTGAGCATTGAGGAGCCACCATAAGACATGAAGGGCAACGGAATGCCGACGACGGGTGCCAGCCCCATGACCATCATCAGGTTTATAGCGACATAGAAGAAGATCGTTGTCGTCAGCCCTGCTGCAACCAGTCGTGAGAAGCGATCTTTTGCATGTATTGATACACGAATACCCCAGCGGAATAGCAAGAGAAAGGCAATGATGAGCGCTGCGCCACCAATAAAGCCCCATTCTTCGGCCATCGTGGCGAATACAAAGTCGGTATGACCTTCGGGCAGATAATCGAGGTGGCTTTGTGTGCCTTTGAGAAAGCCCTTGCCAGAAAGACCACCCGAGCCAATGGCAATTTTGGACTGGCTGATATGGTAGCCGGCGCCCAGCGGATCATCTTCCGGGTTGAGGAAGATCAGCACGCGCCGTTGCTGATAATCATGCAGCAGGAAATTGAATGCGATGGGGATGAACGCTGCAACGGCCAGTCCTGCGCCGATGAACAGGCGCAAGGGCAGCCCGGCTAGGAACATAACGGTTACACCGCCCGCTGCGATCATTGTAGCGGTGCCTAAGTCTGGCTGTAGGATGACGAGGCTCCAGGGGAGCCCTATGAGTAATAGGGCAGGCCATACCGCTGTCCATCGCCTGATTTCGCCAACCGGCAGCAGGGCATAAAAGCGCGCAACGGCCAATACGATAACGGGTTTCATAAATTCCGAAGGCTGGAGTTGCATGAAGCCGAGGTTGATCCAGCGCTGGCTACCGCCTGCTACGCGACCGGTCAGCTCCACAAGCACCAGCGCGACGATGATGAGGCCATAAAGTGGGATGGAATAGGTTGCAAAGAGGGCCACAGGCATGCGTGAGAGGACCAGAGCCATTCCTGAGAAGACAATGAAGCGCACAAGCTGGTTGATCGCCCACGGGGTCATGCTACCGCTTGCAGTGCTATAGAGCACGATGATGCCAAAGCTGGCAATCGCCGTGACCAATATCATGATTTTCCACGGTAGCTGCGCGATTGGGGAGGGGATGATACTCATTCGCTCTCCTCTTGCGCGGCTATAGCAGCATTGCTTGCGTTCGTCGCATTGGATGCTTCTGGTGGAGCGGGAGCCAGCCCCTGCGCAATACGATATGCTTCGGTTTGCGCAGCGAGACGCGCTTCAGGTGTGCCACCCCAGTCTTTTTCGTATTTTTCCAGCTTTTCCATAGCTTTGGTTGGGTCGAATAAATAGGTCATAACATCGCCGGAGATCATCGGCGCATCTTCAATATAGTTTACATGGCCGCCATGCTCGATGACCGTTGCAATAGCATAGCGCGGATTGTCATAGGGGGCGAAACCGAGGAACAAGGCGTGGTCACGTAGTTTGAAGGGGAGCTGTCTGTTGCTGCGTACGCCGCTGCGCCGCTCAGCCATTGTGATGCGCCGTACCTGCGCCGTGCCCGTTTTGCCTGCCATAAGAATTTCGGGCACAGATACACGCGCTGCGCGTCCTGTGCCGCCACCATTAACGACCGCGCTCATGGCGCTACGAATGGCCGCCAGATTTTCCTGGCTCACGCCTAAGCTGACCGGCGCAGGGCGGTTTGGATTATAGAGCATGTTGGGCATCAATATTTTGCCCGATGCCAGTCGCGCTGCCATCACTGCCATTTGGGTCGGGTTGACCAGCATATAGCCTTGACCAATGGTGGCATTTACCGTGTCGTAAATCTGCCATTCCTGTTTATATTTTTTGAGCTTCCATGCCGGATCAGGCACGGTGCCATAGCTCTGGCTGGGGAAGGGAAGCGGGAAGCGTTGGCCTAGCCCGAGGCGCCGCGCCATGTCGGCTATCACCTGCATGCCATAGCGCTGCGCCATGACATAAAAATAGATGTCGCAGCTCTGTGCGATGCCACGGGTCATATCGACCGCGCCATGCCCACCACGGCGCCAGCAGTGAAACCGTCCGTTGCCGACGCGGATGGCTCCGCCGCAATGCACAGTCTCTTGTGGATCAAGCCCTGCTTCAAGGAAGGACAAGGCAGCCATAGGTTTTACGGTGGAGCCTGGAGGATAGAGGCCTTGCAGCGTCTTGTTGCGCAATGGCACATGATCATCTTCCGAGAGCATATTCCATTCGAGATGACTGATGCCGTCAGAAAAGCTGTTTGGATCGAAGCTAGGCATAGAAGCCATAGCGAGCAGATCGCCTGTCTGGCAATCGATGACGACGACTGCGCCGCTTTGTGTCGCCAGACGGCGTCCGGCATAGTGCTGCAATCCGGCATCGATACTGAGTTTGACTGTCTCGCCGGGTGTGTCTGGGCGTGTGGTCAATTCACGAACAACCTTGCCACGTGCTGTCACCTCGACGCGCTTGGCACCAGCTTTGCCTGTCAGTTCCTTTTCAAAGGAGCGTTCCAGCCCATCCTTGCCGACCTTGAAACCCGGCGTGATAAGTAAGGCTTCTCGGCGTTCTTTATATTCCTCAGCCGAAGCGGTGCCGACATAGCCGATAAGATGGCCTACTGTCGGGCCTGTAGGGTAATCGCGAGAAAAGCCTTGCGCCGGGGCAACGCCGGGAAGGTCGGGAAGGCGTACAGACACGGCCGCAAACTGTTCATAGCTAAGGTTTTCGGATACTTGTACCGGTTGAAAACCCGCAGATTTTTCAATGTCTTCACGGATACGCTCCACATCATCAGGGGCCAGAGCTAACAGCTTGGCAAGTGTGCTGATAACCGCATCTTTGTCGTGCAACCGATCAGGAATAATATCGACGCGAAAATCTGTGCGATTTCTGGCCAGTGGTTTGTCATGCCTGTCGACAATCCAGCCGCGACGCGGTGGTACCAGCGTTAGATTGACGCGGTTGCTTTCTGACAACAGGGTGTATTTCTCATTTTCCGCAACACTGATCCAACCCATACGCAGGGCGAGCAGCGCACCCATGCCTCCCTGAAACCCGCCCAGCACCATAGCGCGGCGTGTAAAGGAGAAGGAGAGGCTAGCTTCTGTAATATGTTTTGGTGTGAGTTTCGGAAATTTCATGCCATCATGCGCCAACGGTCTATCCCCGCGATGATGCGCACAATAAGCGGATAGAGCAACGCCGACCAGAGTGTTTGTGGCAATATCAGGCGTAAAGACGCCTGCGCTCCTGAAATCCAGGAAAGCATGATGCTGCCAGCGAGAAAAAACAGGCATGCGAGAATAGCGATTAGCCAGTCATGCCAATAGTCACGCCAGAGTATCCGGGTCTCTATCATATCTATGGTGATTATGATGATAGACCATAGGAATACTGCGGTTCCTATAGCATTGCCGCTCATAATATCATCGAACAGCCCTAGGGGGGCACCGATCCAGAGTGGCCATAAGTCGCGGTGCAATAACCGCCATGCCAGCAAGAACATAAGGCCGAATGGAGGCAATGTTGGTGACTGAACGAGAAAGGGCAACATAGGCGGCAGTGCCGAAGCTATGAGCACGCATATTATCGGGGTTGCCTGCATGCGCCAGCGTGTCGGGGTGTTACCGAGCCTGGGTACCGGCGCGCTCATGGCGCTTCTGTCTCGTTGGTGTTTGCACTTTGCATGCCCGCTCGCGGGTCAGGGATATTGGCCTCATAGGGGCGTTCGACCATCACGGCTTCTACGCGCGTAGGGCTGGCAAGCGGCACGGCAGTTGCGGTACCTTCGCGCACAGCGACAATGACAGCGACAGGGGTGTTGGGGCTATATAGCCCTCCCGTGCCGGTTGTGACCATGATGTCGCCGGGCTTGAACGGGTTGCGCCCTGCGCTCAGCGGCCTGATTTCGACTGTGCCATCATCTTTCCCGCTTGAGATGCCCGCAACATTATCGCGTGCGCGGCGTACGGGTACGATATTCTGGCTGTCGGTAAGCAGTAGCACATCGGCGCTGTTTGGGCCGACAATGAGGACGCGACCGATCAACCCCTCCGGTGCGCGTACAGGCATGCCTATAGTAACGCCCCGTCGGCTTCCGGCGTTCATGCGCGCGATACGACGGCTGATGGAGGAAGAAGAGCTGATAAGCTGCGCAGTGGCCACTTCCGCATCTGTTGCATCTGTTAGCTGCAATAGCTTTTTGAGGCGGATATTCTCTTGTTCAATCGCCTGTGCCTGAATGATCTTGATACGGTTTGTCTCGACCTGACGACGCAATGCGGCGTTTTGCGAACCAGCATTCACATAGGCAAACAGCTCTTCATCGATTGAACCAATGCCCTTGACCATAGAACTTAATGTTGCGGCAACGGGGCGTGTGATTTCTGCGGTGTAGGCACGCACGACCGAAAAGCCCGCTGGATCGGCAACAGAAAGTATCAGGGCGAGTAGACCCGCTAGCCCGGCAGCTATTGCGATCACATAGCTGGCAAACAGACCATATTGCGCCCGCCTGTTGACGCCGGGGCGGCGGCTGGAAGCGCTCGCCATTTCGGGTCAGCCCTCTTCGTTGCGATTAAGCGGTCTGCAGAACACCGCGATACATCGGGTCTTCTAGCGCACGGCCAGTACCGATGGCAACACAGGTCAGCGGATCTTCGGCGATAGTGACGGGCAAGCCTGTCTCGTCGCGTAATTCATCGTCCAGCCCTTTAAGCAGCGCGCCGCCGCCAGTGAGTACAATGCCCTGATCTACAATATCAGCGGCGAGCTCTGGCGCAGTATTTTCCAGCGCGATACGCACGCCTTCAACAATGGTGCCAATGGGTTCGGCCAGTGCTTCGGCAATCTGCGACTGGTTGATGCTGATTTCTTTGGGAACACCGTTCACAAGGTCACGGCCCTTGATATGGATTGTCGCGCCCACGCCGTCAGCAGGAGGCTGAGCGACGCCAAATTCTTTCTTGATGCGCTCGGCGGTGGTTTCACCGATCAGCAAGTTATGGTGACGACGCACGAAGGAGACGATGGCCTCGTCCATTTTGTCACCGCCGACGCGCACTGATGTAGTGTACGCCAGACCACGCAAGGAAAGCACGGCGACTTCGGTGGTGCCGCCGCCAACATCAACAACCATCGAACCAATAGGCTCAGTGACAGGCATATCTGCGCCTATCGCTGCCGCCATTGGCTCTTCGATCAGGAACACCTGACTTGCACCGGCATTGCTCGCGGCATCGCGGATCGCGCGACGTTCAACCGAGGTGGAGCCACTGGGCACACAAATCACGATTTCCGGAAAGCGCCAAGGGCGGGCCTTGCCGCCATGCACTTTGGTGATGAAATGTTTGATCATCTGCTCGGCGACATCAATGTCGGCAATTACGCCATCGCGCAACGGGCGAATCGCCTCGATGGAATCCGGGGTCTTGCCCATCATCAGCTTGGCATCATCACCCACAGCCTTGACGCGCTTCACGCCGTTGAGGGTCTCGACTGCAACCACTGAGGGTTCATTGAGAACAATGCCGCGACCGCGCACATAAACGACCGTGTTGGCCGTGCCGAGGTCGATAGCCATGTCTTGAGAGGAAAATTTGAACAAGCGTGTAAAAATCGACATCTCTCATCCTGTATCCGTGGCGCGCACCATATATTTGGTGGGCGCACTTGCTGATCATGAATTCCTCATACCGGCAAAAGACAAAAGGGCAAAAAATTGTCCCGTTCCGGCTCGCGGAAAGCGTTCGCTTGGGCTAGTGCAGTGCATATGTCAATACGCCGCCTGCCTGAACATCTCATCAATCGCATTGCTGCGGGGGAAGTTGTCGAAAGACCCGCCAGTGCGCTTAAGGAATTGGTCGAAAATGCCATAGATGCCGGTGCAACCCGTATCTCTGTGCGGCTTGCCAGCGGGGGACTTGACCGAATCGAGGTGATTGACGACGGTTGCGGCATGTCGGGCGCGGATATGGCGCTGGCTTTAGAGCGTCATGCGACGTCGAAGCTCCCTGATGAACAGATTGAAGCGGTTGAGACGCTCGGTTTTCGCGGTGAAGCGCTGCCCAGTATTGCGAGTGTCGCAAAGCTGACTGTGGAAAGTCGACAACGCGGGGCAGATGGCTGGCAGCGCATCATCGATAATGGCAAATTGGTGAGTGAGGGGCCATGCGCCGTTCCGCCTGGCACGACGATTCGGGTTGAAGAGCTATTTGCGCGGGTTCCGGCGCGACGCAAATTCCTGCGCACACCGCGCAGTGAATATGCCGCCTGCCTTGATGTCGTGCGGCGGCTCGCAATGGCGCACCCTGAAATCGGCTTTTCGCTAGAGCATGAGGGGCGGCGGGGCATCGCTGTTCAGGCAGGGGAAGCGCGGGAAGACAGGGTGGCCGCGCTCACCGACCGTGGCCTTGCTGACAATCATGTAATTGTGGCGCTGGAGCGTGATGGGCATCGGCTATCGGGCGTGGCGAGCCTGCCGACCTATAATCGCGGCGTGGGTGATCACCTCTATCTTTTCGTCAATGGCCGCCCGGTGAAGGACCGGTTACTTGTTGGCGCGGTGCGCGGCGCCTATGCGGATTTGCTGGCGCGGGACAGGCACCCGGTGCTGGCGTTGTTTCTTGATGTGCCGCCCGGTGAGGTCGATGTGAATGTGCATCCGGCCAAGACGGAGGTGCGCTTTCGTGATCCGTCATTGGTGCGTGGCATGATTGTCAGCGGTTTGAAGCGTGCGCTGGATGATGCCGGGTTCCGCTCGGCGCAGCGCCCGGATGGAGCGTCGATGATGGCATGGCAGAGTGAGGGGCGGAGTGAGGGCCGCAGTGAACCGGCATCGCCCACGCCGATCAGCCCTACACCGATATTCGACCGGACGGGCATGATGCTGGCTGAGGGCGCTGAACTGGCTTATCCTGCCGTGTCAGACGCCAGTGTGTCATGGCAGGCTCCCACACCTTCATCGCTGGCACCGCAGGCGCGCGCTGAAGAAGCACATAGTGCGCCGCCGGAAGCGCATAGCTTTCCACTGGGCGTAGCGCGTGGGCAGGTGGCGAAAACCTATATTGTCTCGGAAGCGGAAGACGGGCTGGTGATTGTGGACCAGCATGCCGCGCATGAACGACTGGTGCTCGAACGGATGCGGCGCGCGCTGGAGGGGCAAGGCGTCGCGTCGCAGGCGCTGTTGTTGCCCGAAGTGGTGGAGCTGGAAGAGCCAGCATGCGATCGGTTGGAAACGCGCATTGAGGAATTACGCGAGTTCGGGCTGGAGCTGGAGCGCTTTGGCCCGTCCGCGATGCTGGTGCGTGCGACGCCTGCGTTATTGGGCGCGGGCGATGTGCAAGGGCTGGTGCGTGATTTGGCCGATGATCTTGCCGAGACGGATCAGGCTTTGTCGCTCAAGGAACGGCTGGACTATGTTGCCGCGACTATGGCCTGTCATGGCTCTGTGCGGGCCGGGCGGGTGCTTTCTGTGGCAGAGATGAATGCACTGCTGCGCGAAATGGAAATCACGCCCCATAGTGGCCAGTGTAATCATGGTCGCCCGACATGGGTGAAACTGGCGCATGGCGATATTGAGAAGCTGTTCGGGCGGAAATAATTATTACGGCGATATCCGTTCGGTTCGAGCGAAGTCGAGAACCGTTGGTGCAGGTGTCTCGACTTCGCTCGACACGAACGGAGTTTGGGTTGGTATCTGGGAATCTGCGGGCCTTACTCCAGCCCGAAATCTCTCTTTGAAAGACGCTTCACTGTCATTTTTCGTTTGGTTAGCAGATCGACGACGCTCTTTTCCCCAGCCAGATGTCCTGCCCCAACAGCCATGAATACTGTGCCCGGCTGATCCATCCGCGTAGCAATCCAATCGCTCCAACGCATGTTGCGATTATAGAGCAGAGCTTGCGCCAGCTCCGGCGTTTGCGCAATCGACTCATTCATCAAGGCCGCGAGCGCCTCGGAATCGCCAGCCTTCCAATTGTCCATCAGCTTGGTGAACTGCTCTTCGACATTTGGTAGCTGCTCGACCGTGGCGTTCAGATAAGCGATTTGAGCCTTGCGGGGGAGGGCGTCGAAAAAGCCAAGCTGTTCTTCTGTGGTTTCCAGCCCGCTCACCTTTTTCTTCGCGGCCTTGGCGCTGGTAGCCAATATCTGCTCTGCGCCGAGGTTCTGCTGATAGCCAAGCTTGTTTAGCGGGGCGATGGACAGGTTGATCGCCACCAGCCAAGGCTCGAAACGGTCCATTGCGTCGGCAGGAATTTGATATTCCGCCAGTGCATCAAGATAAGATTGGCGTAGCTCTGGTTTAACCATATCGCGCGTCGGGCCTTCTTCGTTTAGCCCCATTAATGCGATGGTGACAGCCATTTCCGATGGCTTATCCTCGGTCACTTCTAGCACCAGTTCATCAGACGTGTCGAACGCGGCCTTTACTTCGTCGTCGAACCATAGGACGCCCGGCTTCATCATATGCACCGTACCAAAGAGGTAGATGGTCGTATCATCATCGGAAACCACCCAGAGCGCCGGGTCAGAGCTGGCGGCAACTGCTGGGGATGCTGCAGCGTTCGAGGGGTGGGGCTGGCTGCTCATTACGGGCGCGGAGCAGGTAAGGGCGGCCGTGCCGATCAGCGGCAGGAAATGACGAGCGAAGGAAAAGGCTGTGATCATGCAGCCCTAAATGGCGATAAGCGCGGCCAAGGGCAAGCGGCATTAACGCTAATCCCTTGACCCGCGCGCGACCATAGGCCAAGGCGTGGCCGCTAAATCTGACCTAAAAACGCGCGAAGGGCATGATGGCCGAAGATACGGGCAAGCTGAGCTTTCAGGACCTGATCCTGACCCTGCATGATTATTGGAGCAAGCAGGGCTGTGTGATCCTGCAACCCTATGACATGGAAGTCGGCGCGGGTACATTTCACCCGGCAACGACGCTGCGCAGCCTTGGTCCTGATCCGTGGAACTGTGCTTATGTGCAGCCCAGCCGCCGTCCGACCGATGGCCGCTATGGCGAAAACCCCAATCGCCTCCAGCATTATTATCAATATCAGGTGATTATGAAGCCGTCCCCGCCGGATTTGCAGGAGCTGTATCTCGGCTCGCTCAAGGCTATTGGCATTGACCCGCTGTTGCATGACATCCGCTTTGTCGAGGATGACTGGGAAAGCCCGACGCTTGGCGCATGGGGTCTGGGCTGGGAGGTCTGGTGCGATGGCATGGAGGTGACACAGTTCACCTATTTCCAGCAGATGGGCGGCTATGACTGCAAGCCTGTCGCGGGGGAGCTGACCTACGGGCTGGAGCGCCTCGCCATGTATATTCAGGGCGTGGACAGCGTCTATGATCTGGCGTTTAACACGCCGGTAAATGGTAAGCCTGCGGTGAGCTATGGCGATGTGTTCCACGCCAATGAGCAGCAAATGTCGAAATGGAATTTCGAAGTGGCGGATACCGAGAAGCTGTTCCGCTGGTTCAAGGATGCCGAGGCCGAATGCATGGCGAGCATAGAGGCGGGCGTGCCGCTCGCGGCTTATGATCAGGCGATCAAGGCAAGCCATGTTTTCAACCTGTTACAGGCCAGAGGTGTGATTTCAGTGCAAGAGCGCGCCAGCTATATTGGCCGCGTGCGTGATCTCGCTAAGGGGAGCTGCGAGGCGTATATCGAGAAAAATCGCCGGGATTGGGAAACGCGCTTTCCGGGATGGAGCTTGTAATGACTGACTTTCTCCTCGAACTGCGCTGCGAAGAAATCCCGGCGCGTATGCAGGCCAAAGCGAGTGCTGATCTGGAGCGGATGTTCAGTGAAAAGCTGGCTGAGGCAGGGCTGAAGGCGCAGAGCATCACCAGCTTTGTCACGCCGCGCCGTATGGCGCTCATCGCCAGCGGTTTGCCGATGCAGACGGAAGCGGTGAGCGAAGAGCGTAAAGGGCCACGCGCCGACGCGCCGGAAAAGGCGCTGGAGGGCTTTTTGCGCTCCACAGGCCTGACGCGCGACCAGCTTGTCGAGCGTGAGGACAATAAGGGCAACAAAGTGCTGTTCGCGGTGATCGAAAAGCCGGGCAGGGCGACGGCGGATGTGCTGGCCGAGGCGATCCCGGCGATCGTGCGCGCCTTCCCCTGGCCCAAGTCAATGCGCTGGGGCGATGCGAGCGCGACGACCGAGAGCCTGCGCTGGGTGCGCCCTTTGCAGGGCGTTATTGCGCTGCTGGGTGATACTGTCGTGCCGATGGAAGTGGATGGCGTCGTCTCTGGCAATCAGACAGCGGGGCATCGCTTCCATAGCGAAGGTGCGGTGACAGTCACTAGCGCCGCGGACTATGCCGAGAAGCTGCGCGACGCCTATGTCATAGTCGATCAGGAAGAGCGCAAGTCGATCATCGAAAGCCGCGCCAGGGCACTGGCTGAGGATGCGGGTTACGCGCTGATCGAGGACAAAGGGCTGGTTGCGGAAAATGCAGGGCTGACCGAATGGCCGGTGCCGCTATTGGGGCAATTTGATCCGGATTTTCTTGAGGTTCCGCCTGAAGTTATTCAGCTAACACTTAGAATAAACCAGAAATATTTCGTATTGCGTGATAAAGCGGGCAAGCTTGCTCCTGCCTTTATCTGTACGTCGAATATCGAGGCGAAGGATGGCGGCAAGGCGATTGTCGAGGGCAATGGCAAGGTGCTGGCCGCCCGGCTTTCCGATGCACGCTTCTTCTGGGAGCTGGACAAAAAGACCAGCCTTGAAGAGCACGCCAAAAAGCTGGAACGCATCACCTTCCATGAAAAACTGGGTACGGTCGCCGATAAAGTCGAGCGCGTCGCCAAGCTGGCCCGCTGGCTTGTGGAAGAGGGGATTGTGAAACCTGCCGTTCGTGTCGAGCGAAGTCGAGACACGGATAGCGCGCCTGATCGTCTCTCGACTTCGCTCGAGACGAACGGGGCAGAGGTTGCGCGTCTAGCCACCCTCGCCGAACAGGCCGCGCGTCTGTGCAAGGCTGACCTCGTGACCGAGATGGTCGGCGAATTCCCGGAACTGCAAGGTCTGATGGGCGGCTACTATGCCCGCGCCGAAGGCTTGCCCGATGCCGTCGCCGATGCCATCCGTGATCATTACAAGCCGGTCGGGCAGGGCGATGAAGTGCCCACCGCGCCGGTGACTGTAGCGGTCAGCCTGGCGGATAAGCTGGATACGCTTACTGGATTTTTCTTCATAGATGAAAAGCCTACCGGTTCGAAAGACCCGTTTGCATTGCGCCGAGTTGCGATAGGTATTCTTAGTTTGACCCAATATGGGAACCTGAGAATGGACACGTTGTATGCACTAGCGACAGCTACATTAACTCATGTTTTTGCATCTGTGGGCGATGTTAATGTGGAGCTTGGGGAGGTCTATGAGCAGATTGCGAGTTGGCATTCAGAGCGCCAAATCCCTACTCAATTATCATCAGATTTGCTGCGCTTAAAGGTTGAACGGGCTAACGAACAGCTGGATTTATATAAAGAAAAGTCTCTTTATACATGTTTAGAGACTTTGTACTTCCTTACTGACCGTCTCAAAGTTCAGCAGAAGGAAGCGGGGGTCCGTCATGACCTGATCGATGCGGTGTTTGCGCTGGGCGGTGAGGATGACCTTGTGCGTTTGCTGGCGCGGGTTCATGCGTTGCAGGCGTTTATCACTACTGACGACGGTGTGAACCTGCTCGCTGGATATAAGCGCGCGGCGAATATTCTGAAGAAAGAGGTGGGAGATGACGTCGTCATGCCAGCGCAGGCTGGCATCTCGGGCGATGGTGCGCAGCCGACTGAGGCCTCAGCCTTCGCTGGGGTGATGGCCTTGAGCTATACCCCCGAACCTGCCGAGGCGGCGCTGATTACGGCGCTGGATGGAGCGGAGCCGAAAGCGGCGGCGGCGATTGAAGCGGAGGATTTCGAAGGCGCTATGGCGGCGCTTGCCACTCTGCGCGCGCCCATTGATGCTTTCTTCGAGGATGTCACGGTAAACGACGAAAATAAGGATAAACGCAGCGCACGTCTCGCTTTATTACAGAGGGTTCGCGTTGCGGTGCACAAAGTTGCTGATTTTTCCAAGATCGCGGGCTAATAGGCCATATCTAAGCGGGCTGGTGTAGCCCGGTGATCATAAACCTTCCTGCACGGGCGGAGTGATAATGACGAAATATGTATATCGTTTTGGTGGTGGCGCTAATGATGGCGAGGCTGCCGGTATTGGGGGCAACAAGAACCTGCTCGGCGGCAAGGGCGCGAACCTTGATGGCATGGCGTCCATCGGTCTGCCGGTGCCTCCCGGTTTCACTATCACGACCGAAATGTGCACCCGCTATTATGCAGATGGCGAGGTGTTTCCTGACAGTTTGCGCGCAGAAGTCGCGGAAGGGGTTGCGCATATTGAGAGCGTAACGGGCAAGAAATTTGGCGATGCGGCGGACCCGCTGCTGGTGTCTGTGCGGTCTGGTGCGCGCGTTTCCATGCCGGGTATGATGGACACAGTGCTGAACCTTGGCCTGAATGACGAGACAGTCGCGGGCCTTGCGAGTGCGTCAGGCGACGAGCGCTTCGCATGGGACAGCTATCGCCGCTTCATCCAGATGTATTCAGATGTGGTGCTGGAGCTGGATCATGATGCGTTTGAAGAAGCGCTGGAAATCGCCAAGGAAGATCAGGGTTTTCATCTGGATACACAGATGCGTGCTGAGGACTGGAAGGCTTTGGTGGGTGAGTATAAAGCACTCGTCGAAAAGCTGTGGGGCAAGCCTTTCCCTCAGGATGTGAACGACCAGCTCTGGGGTGCTGTCTCTGCCGTATTTGGTAGCTGGCAGGCAGATCGCGCCAAAGTCTATCGCCGCCTGAATGATATTCCCGGTGATTGGGGCACGGCGGTCAATGTGCAGGCGATGGTCTTTGGCAATATGGGCGATACGTCTGCAACCGGTGTTGCGTTTACGCGTGATCCGGCGACCGGCGAAAATGTCTATTATGGCGAATTCCTGATCAATGCGCAGGGCGAAGATGTTGTCGCGGGCATCCGCACACCGCAATACCTCACCAAGGCTGCGCGTGAGCGGGCAGGGGCCAAGCCGCTTTCTATGGAAGAGGCAATGCCGGAAACCTATGCCGAGCTGGCCAATGTGTTTCATATCCTTGAAACGCACTATCGCGATATGCAGGATATTGAGTTTACCGTGCAGCAGGGCAAGCTCTGGATGCTGCAGACCCGTAGCGGTAAGCGCACAGCGAAAGCCGCGCTCAAGATTGCGGTTGATATGGCCAATGAAGGTTTGGTCACGCAGGAAGAGGCGGTCGCGCGGGTTGACCCGGCTGCGCTCGACCAGCTGCTCCACCCGACGCTTGACCCCAAAGCAGAGCGCGATGTGTTGACCAAGGGGCTTCCGGCCTCTCCGGGGGCGGCTTCGGGTATCATTGTATTCGACGCTGATACCGCTGAGCACCGCGCCGAAATGGGCGATAGCGTGATTCTTGTGCGCATTGAGACCAGCCCGGAAGATATTCACGGCATGCATGCGGCGAAAGGCATTCTGACGGCGCGTGGTGGCATGACCAGCCATGCTGCTGTTGTGGCGCGCGGTATGGGCCGCCCATGCGTTTCTGGCGCAGGCAGCCTGTCTATCGACGCCAAGGCAAAGATATTGCGTATCTTGGGTCGCGAACTCAAAGAAGGCGACACGCTGACTATTGATGGCACGACCGGCGAGGTCATGGCGGGTACAGTGGCGACTGTGCAGCCGGAGCTGGCGGGTGATTTCGGTACGCTGATGGTGTGGGCCGACAAGGTGCGTCGTTTGCGTGTGCGCACCAATGCGGAAACGCCGCTTGATTGCCGCACTGCGCGTGATTTTGGCGCGGAAGGCATTGGCCTGTGTCGCACCGAACATATGTTCTTTGATGCGGCGCGGATCACTGCCGTGCGCCAGATGATCCTGGCCGAAAACGAGGCCGGTCGCCGCGAAGCGCTCGCCAAGCTGCTGCCCGAACAGCGCAGCGACTTCACCGAGATTTTCGAGGTGATGGCGGGCTTGCCGGTCACGATCCGTCTGCTCGACCCGCCGCTGCATGAATTCCTGCCACATCAGGAGTCGGAGTTTGAGGAAGTAGCGAAAGCTGCGGGTGTCGGCGTTGAGGTGCTCAAGCAGCGCGCTTCCGAACTGCATGAATTTAACCCGATGCTGGGCCATCGCGGCTGCCGTCTTGGCGTCACTTATCCTGAAATCTACGAGATGCAGGCACGCGCTATTTTTGAAGCCGCGCTTGATGTTGCGGACAAATCAGGTGAGGCACCAATACCGGAAGTCATGATCCCGCTGGTCGCTACCCGGCGTGAGCTGGAGCTGATGAAAGAGGTCGTCGACAAGATGGCCAAGGCCGTGTTTGAAGAGCGTGGCAAGACGATAGACTATCTCGTCGGCACCATGATCGAGCTGCCGCGTGCCGCGCTGAAGGCCGCCGAAATCGCTGAAGTCGGCGAATTCTTCTCCTTCGGCACCAATGATCTGACGCAGACGACTATCGGCATCAGCCGTGATGATGCAGGCCGGTTCCTGACGCAATATGTCGACAAGGGCATTTTTGCGCGTGACCCGTTTGTCAGCCTCGATATTGAAGGCGTCGGCCAGCTCATCGAGATTGCTGCCGAGCGTGGGCGCAAGACGCGCCCGGATATCAAGCTGGGCATTTGCGGCGAACATGGCGGTGATCCGGCCTCTATCGCTTTCTGTGAGCAGACCGGCCTCGATTATGTGTCGGCCTCGCCGTATCGTGTGCCAATCGCCCGATTGGCGGCTGCTCAGGCCGCGTTGGCGAAGAAAGCCTGATATTTCCGCAAAAAGGGGTTGCCTTGCCAAGCAACCCCTACTATCTGCGGCACTCACGACGGGCATTGGCCCGTCTGAAATGGCAGTGCACCCGTAGCTCAGCTGGATAGAGCATCAGACTACGAATCTGAGGGCCGGGCGTTCGAATCGCTCCGGGTGCACCATTTCTCTCTTCCGTAAAATGACATCGCAGCTCTTTGCTACTGTAGGCGGTTATGTGCGGTTTAGCGCGCACGCCGCTCGCGCTATGGCTTCGATTTTCGTTGGATCAACCGGCCCCTTGGGGATGATCCAGCTTCCACCGACGCATGTGACGAAGGGTTGGGCGAGCCAGTCTGGCGCGCTGGCTTGCGTGATGCCGCCGGTGGGGCAGAAGCGGGCTTCGAAGAAGGGGGCGGCGAGCGCTTTAAGAGCGGGAATGCCGCCTGATGTTTCTGCCGGGAAGAATTTGAAGCGGTTTAGCCCCAAGTCCATACCGCGCATAATGTCGCCCGCAGTCGCAATGCCGGGCAGGTAGGGCACACAATTGGCAATGGCTGCCTTGCCAAGTGGCTCGGTGAGGCCGGGGCTGACGATGAACTTCGCGCCCGCTTCCAGCACAGCATCAAGCTGTTGCGGCGTAATGACGGTACCTGCGCCAACGACCGCGCCTTCGACAGTGCTCATCTCACGGATCACGTCCAATGCACCTTCTGTGCGCAGCGTAACCTCTAGCGCACGCAACCCGCCTGCCACCAGCGCACGGGCTATAGGGAGTGCATCGGCCACATTCTCGACCACCAGCACGGGGATGACGGGGGCCAGTTCCATCACATCATCGACTGTCATGCGCCTAACTCCATTTCCATCATTGCCAGCATCGCTGATGCGCCTTTTTCCGCCTCGTCGCTGCCTTGTCGCATCATCGCGAACAGTTCGCGCCCTGTGTCATAAGGCGGGGGCGGTGTTGGCGCGGGGTCGCGCGCAGCCCATTCCGCTGTGTCCACCAGCGCCTCTAGCTTCCCTTCGCTGGCGCACACGCGCACCATATCGCCATCGCGCAGCTTTGAGAGCGGTCCACCGCCCTTGGCTTCGGGCGAGACGTGAATAGCGGCAGGCACCTTGCCGGATGCGCCAGACATGCGCCCGTCCGTCACCAGCGCAACCTTATAGCCCTTGTCCTGCAACACGCCCAGCGCAGGCGTGAGCTTGTGGAGCTCTGGCATGCCATTGGCGCGCGGCCCCTGATAGCGCACCACGACCACGACATCGCAGTCCAGATCACCAGCCTTGAAGGCGCGCAGCACATCGTCTTGGTCGGCGAAAACGCGTGCGGGTGCCTCTATCGTCCATAGCGCCGGATCGACCGCCGAGGTTTTCATGATGCAGCGGCCCAAATTACCCGCCAGCAGCTTCATGCCGCCATCCTTGCTGAACGGCGCGGATACATGGCTGAGCATTTCTGTATCGCGAGGCTCGGTGAGAGGCTCAGCCCACACCAGCGCATCATCGACCAGCTCTGGCGTGCGCGCATAATCGCTCATGTCTGCGCGCGCGACCGTCATGATATCGCGGTGAAGCATGCCATTGTCGAGCAGTTCGCCGATCACATAGCCGATGCCGCCTGCCGCATGAAAGTTGTTCACATCACCAGAGCCATTGGGGTAGACCCGGCAGAGCAGCGGGATGACGTCAGACAGTTCGGCAAAGTCGGTCCAGTCGATGATGATGCCCGCCGCGCGCGCTATGGCGGGCAGATGGATCGCGTGATTGGTCGAACCACCGGTAGCGAGCAGGCCGATACAGGCGTTGACGATCGCATTCTCATCAACGCACAGCCCCAGCGGGCGGTAATCGTGCGTATCCCAGCCCATACCTGCGAGGCGATGCGTCGCGGCGCGGGTCAGCTCGGAGCGCAGCTTCGTGCCGGGGTTGATGAAGGAGGCGCCGGGCATATGCAGGCCCATCATCTCCATCATCATCTGATTGCTGTTCGCTGTGCCATAAAAGGTGCAGGTGCCTGCGCCGTGATAGGAGGCGGATTCGGCGTCGAGCAGCTCTTCCTCGGTTGCCTTTCCCTGCGCATAAAGCTGGCGCACGCGGACTTTTTCCTTGTTCGCAAGGCCCGATGGCATAGGGCCAGCGGGGATCAGGATCGCGGGCAAATGACCAAAGCGCAGGGCACCGATCAGCAACCCGGGCACGATCTTGTCGCATATGCCGAGCATCGCCACGCCCTCAAACATCGCATGGCTTAGCGATACGGCGGTCGCCATCGCAATCACATCGCGAGAGAAGAGGGAGAGGTCCATACCCGCTTGCCCCTGCGTCACGCCATCACACATGGCAGGAACTCCGCCAGCGACCTGCGCCGTCGCGCCGACTTCACGCGCGGCAAGTTTGATTTGCTCCGGGTAGCGACCATAGGGCTGATGCGCCGAGAGCATGTCATTATAGGCGGTTACGATACCGATATTCATCGCGCTGCCAGAGCGGATAGTGGCTTTGTCATCGCCGGATGCCGCAAAACCATGAGCGAGATTGCCGCAGCTTAATTGTCCGCGATTGGTGCCTGCCTCGCGTCCGCGCTTGATAAGGTCGAGATATTTTGCGCGCGTGGGCGCGCTCTTCTCGACAATGCGCTGTGTCACACGTGCGACGACATCATGTAATTCACTCATGCCAGCTTGCTCCATCGCGCTCGATAAGGGCAATGGCTGAGGAGGGGCCCCAGTTCCCTGCATTATAATTCGCGACCTTGACGCCCGCCTCTTTCCAGCCCGCGATGATGCTGTCGATCCACTCCCATTGTGCCTCCACCTCGTCACGGCGGACGAACAGGGTCGGGTCGCCTTCCAGCAGGTCGAGCAGTAGGCGCTCGTAAGCGATGCGGCGGCGTTTGCCCTCAAAGGCAGCCGTAAGCGAGACATCAAGCCCCACTTCGCGTAGCTTGATACCGCCCCGGTCCAGCCCCGGCTCTTTCGACATAATGAGCAGGCGGATATTCTCTTCAGGTTGCAAGCGGATGATCAGCGTATTCGGTTCCAGCCCCGTGCCAAAACCATTCTCACCGAATATGCTATGCGCAACAGGCTTGAACTGGATCATGATCTCGCTGTGGCGTGTGGGCATGCGCTTGCCGGTGCGCAGGTAAAAGGGCACACCCGCCCAGCGCCAGTTGTCGATATGCGCTTTGACTGCGACGAAGGTCTCCGTGTCCGATGGCTGGCCCAGCTCTTCAGCATAGCCTTTGACGATCTCGCCGCCCACTGCACCGCCGGTATATTGCCCGCGCACGCTATGCGCCTTGGCCATCTCGCCATTCATCGGGCGCAGCGAACGCAGCACTTTCACCTTTTCATCGCGCACAGAGGTAGAGTCAAAGCGCGCAGGCGGCTCCATCGCGATGATTGAGAGGATTTGCAGCACATGGTTTTGCACCATATCGCGCAGTGCGCCCACGCCGTCATAATAAGACACGCGCCCTTCCAGCCCCACAGTCTCGCCTACGGTGATTTGCACATGGTCGATTGCGTGGCTGTTCCACAGCGGCTCGAACAACATATTGCCAAAGCGCAGAGCGATGAGGTTTTGCACCGTCTCCTTGCCGAGATAATGATCGACGCGGAAAATGCGTTCTTCGTCAAACAGGGCACAAATTGCGTCATTCACCTGCGTTGAGGATTCATGGTCATGGCCAATGGGTTTTTCCATCGCAATACGGGTTGTGCCTGTGACAAGACCTGCTTCGGCCAGGCTCTGGGCCGTCGGCGCAAACATTGCAGGCGGCGTCGACATGTAGACAGCCAGTCCCATCTCCTCGCGCCCTTTGACGCGCTCGGCTATCGCCTTGAACTGCTCCGCATTGCCCGCTTCCGCCGCGCAATAGACGATCTGATCCGTGAAGCGCTTTACGGCATCGGCGTCATGGCGTTCATCACTCACATAGCGCGCAAGATCCGCTTCCACCTCTTTGCGAAAGGCATCATCGGTTCGTTGCGACCGGCCTGACGCGACGATCAGAAAATCGTCGGGCAACAACCCGTCTTCCTGCAGGCTATAAAGCGAGGGGAAGAGCATGCGCCCGGCAAGATCACCAGTGGCACCGAATAAAATGAGCGTAGCAGAACGTTGGATCAAGAATCACTCCCTGTTGGTGGGGGATGTCCAAGTCTGCACGCTACAGTCTAAATGTACAGGGAAATGCTGTAATGCAGCATAAATCAGGTTCAGCGAGGGAAATATGCTGTTTCTTTAACGGCGTGGCGTCATAGCAAAGCGAAGCCCGACCCAAAGAGTGCGTGGCTTTCCAAGGTCGATTGCAGTACCAGCCTTCCGTGTAAAGATAGTCGTGTCGGTGATATTCTCACCGCGTGCTATCAGTTTCACGCCTTTGGCTATTGGCATGGTGGCCATAGCGTCGAGCGTCCAGGCGCTGGGCAAAACATTCTGATTGAGGTCATCTTCAAACTGTTTGCCTGCATATCGCAGGGTCATATTGGCGCTATAGCCTTCAGGGGACGCATAGCCCACATTACCGCTGAAACTATGACGTGCACTTTGCGAGGGGCGCAGGCCATCTGTAGTCGTGCCGGGCGCGTCTACTTCCGAATGATAATAGGCATAGGACAGCGAGGCATTGAAACCTCTAACTTGCGCTTGCGCATTGAGCTCAATGCCCTTGGACATAATGGCATCTATATTTTGACGCTCACGCACATTGGTGGCGATGGTCACATTAGAGACAGCATTTTCCAGCCGGTTGGCAAACAGTGTCGCACCGACGCTCACGCCTTCCATGATTGCAATATCCGCGCCGACTTCAGCGCCCTTGAGCCGTTCCGGTTTCAATTGAGCATTGGCGCGTGTTACGGTCGGGAAGACCACGAATCCGCGATACAGCTCATTGAGCGTGGGTATACGAAAGCCACTATAGGCTGCGGCGCGTAGCGCTACGCCATCGCGTGGTGACCATAGCAGCCCACCCCGGAATGTGCCCTCCCAGCCAGAACGGTCAGGAAATTGATCGTCCTGTGTGAGTGTGCCGGTTGGTGAAAAGGTACGAAAACTTCCGTCACGGATCGTCCAATGGTCAAGCCGGGCGGCACCTGTCAGGATCAATTTGCCAAGTGTCCAGTCATTTTCGATAAAGAAACCCGCGACAGTCTGATTACCAGATGCACGTCTGCGCTCCCTGACAGGGTTTGAAGGCAGGCCACTAATATACGCCGTTTCAAACATGTCCCCACTGGCTCTGCGAATATCAGCGCCAAATTTCAGCGCATGATTTTCGCCAACAGGGGGGCGTAGTTCGAGTTTGCCGCCCAGACCCAGAGCAGGGGTGTCATTCTGGTCAAGCGCTCTGCGAAAGCGCGAGCTGCTAATCACAATATTGGAGAAATTTCGAGCCTGAACATAGGCTAGCGCATCGATTTGCCAATTACCGCGTGAGACAAGTCTGATGCTCGCGTCTTGAGCTTCTGTATGGCTATCGGCTCCCGTGAAGCGGAGCGTGCGGTCATCGCGATACAGGAGGCCGGTTGCCTGTATCTCTGTGACGTCATTTAATGGCGCCACAGCCCGCAAGGATATGTTCCAGTTTTCATAGGCTGCACGGGCGGTCACAGGCACGCGCTGGTCAGCAGGAGTAGTATGATAGCCATCGCTCCTGTTCCAACGGCCTGACACAGTGATATAGCCCGCACCCAGATTTGGGGATATCGCAGCAGAAACCTGACTGCTGTCGTAGCTGCCATAAAAAGCCGAGCCGGAAACAAGCGGCAGTTCATCGCGTGTTGCGCTGAACATCTCGATTGTTCCAGAGACTGCACCCGCCCCAAAGGCGCCGCTGCCGCTACCCCTTGTGATACGGATATGGGAGAGGCGTTCAGGAGAAATCGCGTTATAGGGTATGTAGCCGAAGAAAGGGTCGCTGATCGGAACGTTGTCGATCAGGACAAGTGTACGACTGGTTGCATTTCCGCCTAGCGACCGCAGATTAGCCCCTTGCGCAGACGGATTGGCGGAGCGGCTGTCGGAGCGACGAAATTGAGAGAAGCCTGCCACATCGCGCAATATATCCTCTACAGAGGCGGAAGCAGAGTTTTCGACTTTCTCCTGATCAATCTCGATGCCGCCATATGCCGGGAGGCCGGGCGTCGGATCGAGCGGCGAACCCTGCACAATAATAGTGTTTTGGGTGTCTGCGATAGGAGGTTGGGCTGCGCTGGCGTTTAACAGTGCAGAAACTGAGCATATCAAATGGCATATCATTATGGATTGGTGCAGTATCAATCACGTCTGTATTCATGCAATGAAAATATTGGGATATGGCCGTATTTCTGGCCGTTATGAGTGTCGGAACTTGCTTTGATAAGGCGGTTTTGCCTGAGGCCGATGCTGCTGAATTTTGATGGGCTTGAAGCGATTGGCCGTTCTTATGAATTATAAGTAATTGAAAATAATAAATATTTAAAGAATTTGGTCGGTTTGATTCATAACCCGCATACTATACAGGTTTTGATTTTAGCTGATCGGGTCATGAACTGATGCCCGCAATATATTACAGACATAATCGTCAAATGATGTCGCCGGACGTCCTAGGCTGTAGACTCATTAGCAGCAATCCATAGTCGCGTGCATAAGAGCTTGATGGCGGCGAGGAAATTGTCGGCGCGTTTGTCATAGCGCGTTGCCAAACCTCTGGCGTGTTTGAGTTTTGCGAAGAAGCGCTCGATCAGATTGCGGTATCGGTAGAGAAAGGCACTGAAGGCGAAACCTTGGCGGCGATTTCGCTTTAGCGGGATGTTGGCAAAGCCGCCGTTGCCTTCGATCCGTGCGCGGATGGCATCACTGTCATAGGCTTTGTCGGCCAGGAAAATGCTGCCCTCGGGCACGGCATTGAGCAGTGGTTCGGCCTCACGGCAGTCGCTGGCCTGCCCTTCGGACAGATGCAGCCCGACCGGCAGCCCCCGGCCATCGACCAGCGCATGGATCTTGGTGGTCAGGCCGCCCCTGGAACGTCCCATGCAGCGATTTGGATCCCCCTTTTTAGGGCCGCACCGTGCTGGTGAACCCGGATCGAGGAAGAGTCGATCATTACCAGTTCGCCATCGAAAGCCGCGCTGGCTGAGGCCAGGAGCTGGTCCCACACACCGGCTTTGCGCCAACGTACAAAGCGATTGTAGCAGGTGGTATACGGGCCATAGCGCTCAGGAATATCCGCCCACGGACTGCCCGTGCGAAAGCGCCACAATATCCCGTTGATTACACGCCGGTCATCGACACGAGGAACACCGCGAACCTTGTTCGGCAAGAGCGGCTCGATTACATCCCACTCCAGATCGGTAAGCTCAAATCTACGGCGCGTCATCCATGGCTCCTTCCGGAAGCCTTGAATCAATCCTCTCCAGATTACGCAAGTCAGTTTATGAGTTTACGGCCTAGTACGAAACCCTGGTAGCGTCTTTATGTCTGCGGTATCAGCTAAACGGTGTAAAAAGCTGGATCAGGGCTTTTGGTCCTGATTTTGGGTTTCATGTATTATGCTCACGCTCTTGGCGCGAAGCCTGCTTCGAGTATGGATACAAGCTGGTCAGCTATTTGGACGGGGCTGAGTGGGCCATCTGCATCATACCAGCGCGCAGTCCAGTTGAGCGCACCGGCCAGTGTGAAGGCCAGCATTTTCGGGTCATGTGGGGCTATGCTACCCTCTTCTATACCTTCGCTAATGAATTTGCGCATGGCTTCGTCAATAGGGCGCTTGAGAGCGCGTAGCTTTTCCAAACCGGCGGGTGAGAGCAGCTCATCACCGGTCCGGACAACGCATTGCCCGAAGATGGCGGTATTCACTTCGGTATAGCTTTTCAGGAAAGTACGCAGACGCTCTATGCTTGTGCCCGAATGGGCTCGGGCCTCGGTGGCGGCGTCCTGAAGCTGTCTGAGGCCGATCGCCATGCATTCGATCAGCACCTGCTCCTTATTGCCAAGATAATGATAGATGGTTGGCTTGGTTATGCCGAGGCTGGCTGCCACATCGTCCAGTGAAGTGGCATGAAATCCTCGCTCATTAAACATTCTGGCGGCGGCTTCCAGCAATGCGAGGCGTTTTGCTGCGCGGTCGCTTTCCTTTTGCTGAGACGAGCGGAAGGGGGAGTCGGTGTTCATTGTGGAGCATGTCTAGCGGGCATTGTATCAGATTGACAAGAAACTTATGAGAATATAGTTTACTGATGAGTATAGAGAGGCGTTTGTAATGATTCTCAATGAAGTTCAGTCCGCTGTTCGCGACACGGTGCGTGCTTTTGCGCAGGAGCATTTGCGTCCGCGCAGCGCCCGGTTTGAAGAGGCCAAAGGCTATCCTGAAGGCCTTTTTGAGGAGCTTGCCGGGCTTGGCCTGATGGGTGTGACTGCGCCGGAGGAGTTTGGCGGGGCGGGCCTGGATAGTGTGAGCTATGCGCTGGCCCTGATCGAGCTGGCGGCAGGCGACGGTGCGCTTTCGACCATAGTGAGCATCCAGAATAGTTTGCTGGTAGGCGGGCTGTTGAAGCTTGGCACGGAAGCGCAGAAGCAGCGCTTCCTACCGGATCTGATTGCAGGCAAGATGATCGGTGCCTTTGCGCTGACAGAGGCGGATGCCGGGTCTGATGCCTCTGCGCTGCGCACACGCGCGGAAAAGGTGGATGGCGGCTGGAAACTGAACGGTGCCAAGCAGTTCATCACTTCCGGTAAGATAGCGGGGCTGGCTATCGTCTTTGCCGTGACCGACCTTGATGCCGGGAAGAAAGGCATTAGCGCTTTTCTCGTGCCGACGGATCGGGAAGGCTATAGCGTAGATAAGGTCGAGCATAAGCTGGGACAGGCGGCGTCTGACACATGCGCCATTCGCTTCGAGGATATGTTCATCGAGGATGATCTGATGTTCGGAGAACAGGGGGCTGGTTATCGTATAGCGCTTTCCAACCTCGAAACCGGGCGCATCGGCATAGCAGCGCAGTCAGTTGGCATGGCGCAGGCGGCGCTGGAGATAGCGGCAAGCTATGCCAAGGAGCGCACCAGCTTCGGCAAACCGATTATCGAGCATCAGGCGGTGGGTTTTCGCCTTGCTGACCTTGCAACCCGGCTGGAGGCTGCGCGCCATATGGTGTTGCATGCTGCCAGTGTGAAAGATTCTGGCGCACCTTGTCTGACCGAAGCCTCAATGGCCAAGCTGTTTGCCTCGGAAACAGCCGAAGCGGTTGTGTCGGGAGCCATTCAGACTTTGGGTGGTTATGGTTATCTGGAAGAATATGGCCTTGCCAAAATCTACCGTGATGTACGGATATGCCAGATTTACGAAGGCACATCAGACATTCAGAAAATGGTCATCGCCAGAGCACTGTGATCGCGTACAGTAATTGAGGAGCACTATATGAGCCACGATCCTATAGTCATAGCCGGTTATGCACGCACCCCGATGGGTGGAATGCAGGGCGTATTTGGTGATGTTAAGTCGACTGATCTGGGCGCCACTGCTGTGCGTGCTGCGGTTGAGCGTTCAGGCGTTGATGCCGCGCTTGTCGAACAGATTTTCATGGGCTGCGTTCTGCCCGCAGGGCTGGGGCAGGCACCAGCGCGGCAGGCTGCCCTGGGCGCAGGGCTGGGAGAACATGTAGAGGCGACCACGGTCAACAAGATGTGCGGGTCGGGCATGCAGGCGGCGATCATGGCGCATGATGCTCTGGCAGCAGGCTCTGCTGATGTTATCGTCGCGGGCGGCATGGAGAGCATGACTGGTGCGCCCTATTTGTTGCCTAAGCATCGTGGCGGTGCGCGTATCGGGCATGATGTGGTCAAGGACTCGATGTTTCTTGACGGGCTGGAAGATGCATATAACCCGGGCAAGTTGATGGGTGCCTTCGCTGAAGACAGCGCGCGGGACTATCAGTTCAGCCGCGAAGAGCAGGACGCCTTTGCGATCCGCTCGCTGACCCGCGCCAAGGCGGCGCAGGAAAGCGGCGCGTTTGACCGCGAGATTACGCCAGTGGAGGTTAAGAACCGCAAGGGCAGCGTGACTGTCAGTGAAGATGAGCAGCCGGGCAAAGCCAATATCGACAAGATACCGACATTAAAGCCCGCCTTTGCCAAGGACGGCACGATTACGGCGGCCAATGCCTCGTCCATATCGGATGGCGCAGCAGCGCTGGTGCTTACCCGTGAGAGCATAGCAAGCAAGCTCGGTATGACGCCTATGGCGCGCATTGTCGGTCATGCTGGTTATGCCCATGCACCTGCTCTGTTCACGACTGCTCCAGTGTTCGCGATGCGCAAGTTGATGGAGAAAATCGGCTGGGGCATGGATGATGTCGATCTGTTTGAGGTCAATGAGGCCTTTGCTGCGGTCGCTCTGATCGCGCAGCGTGATATGGGCATTGAGGATGAGCGCCTCAATGTGAATGGTGGGGCTTGTGCACTAGGCCATCCGATCGGTGCCTCGGGTGCCCGCATTCTTACGACGTTGATCGCGGCGCTACAAAACAGGAATAAAAAACGCGGCATTGCCAGCCTCTGCATCGGCGGTGGCGAGGCAACAGCTATGGCAGTGGAGTTAATTTGATGAAATTGGGAAATGACATATCGGCCGTTGTTACCGGTGGCGCTTCCGGGCTGGGTGAAGCGACGGCGCGGGCGTTGGCCGCGCAAGGCGTCAAGGTTGCGCTGTTTGATGTGAATGAAGAGCGCGGTGCGGTTGTGGCTGGAGAGATTGGCGGGAGCTTCCATAAGGTTGATGTCACGTCTGAAGGCAGCGTCACAGCAGGTTTTGCCGCTGCGCGCGCCGCCAATGGGCAGGAGCGTATCCTTGTTAATTGTGCGGGCATAGTTATCGGTGCCAAGACAGTATCGCGAGACCGGGAAACGGGCGCATTAAAATCTTTTCCGATGGACAAGTTCGAGCGCGTGATCGCTATCAACCTTGTTGGCGCATTCCGCTGTACATCGCAAAGTGCTGCCGGAATGGCGAGCCTTGAACTGACGGAAGCTGGCGAGCGCGGCGTGATTATCAACACCGCCTCAGTCGCGGCGACAGATGGTCAGATCGGGCAGGCGGCGTATAGCGCTTCCAAGGCAGGCATTATGGGCCTCACTCTTCCTGTGGCACGCGACCTTTCAGGTGAGAGCATCCGTATCAACTCTATCATGCCCGGCATCATGGAGACGCCGATGATGGATGGTATGCCAGAGGCCGTGCACACTGCGCTGGCGGCCAGCGTGCCATTCCCTAAGCGTCTGGGTAAACCGGAAGAGTTTGCCAGCCTTGCGCTCGAAATTTGCCGCAATGCTTATCTCAATGGCGAAGCTATCCGTCTCGATGGCGCCATCCGAATGGCGCCGCGATAATAGGATAGTATCTCATTTTTGAAATTTATAGCACCCACTTCTTGTAGGGCGCTCGCCTTGGGTGCCGTCGATAAAGACGCGGGGTGATGGATCGACAAAGCCGGTAAGAGCAAGGTTGCCACATGCATTGTTGCGCTATGCGACCGAGCGGGCACTGTCCGTCAACATTGCCGCGCAGGGCGGTGATCCGGCGCTGATGAACCTGTGATGGCAGCGATATAAACGCTGGAATTGCTCCATTACCCACTGCGGCCCAGCCTTTACCCGGAATAGTGGTGCGCAGAGCAGGGCACAGGATGGACTTGCTCGATAGCGCATGACAGTTTCTCGTATATGAGATGCAGGAGGGACGGATAAGCTCACTCGTGACCCAGCACCATTCATGGCACCACTTTGCCCGGAAGTCATGAAACTGAATGACACAGCCCGGGAAATGTGATGCTTAAAAGGACAGATTTCTGCCGTTTTTGTCGAGCTATATGAGATGTAGTGAAAAGAACAAATGGTGCCAGAAGAGGCATCACATTCAGCCTCTTTTTCTACGTATTTTCAGATATTTGAGAAATTCGGATCATGCGAAGAGCCCTCAAAAGGCTCTCAAATAGCGCCTAATGCATTGGTTCGGTGCCTTTTTAGGGACTCGATAATGCATCTTTGTCTGCGGGAAACCAGCTGCCACTGATGTCCGCTAAGCGCCCTCATTCCGGACATAGATGGCCACAGTTGAACTTCCTAAAAGCGTTGGGGTGGACGCCCCCTGACGGCATCTATGTGCCATATTGGAGGTGTTGAATCACCAGAGCAGGAGGCGTCCATGGTTGAGGTTAGCACAGTTGGTATTGATCTGGCGAAGTCAGTTTTCCAGGTCCACGGTTCGGATCGCAGCGGTGTGGTTCTATTCCGCAAGAAGCTACGTCGGGATCAGCTTTTACCGTTCATGGCAACATTGCCGCGATCCTTGGTCGCGATGGAGGCCTGTTCGAGCGCTCATTACTGGGCGCGCGAGATCGCCGCGGTCGGGCACGACACAAAGCTTATCCCGCCGGCATATGTGAAGCCGTTCGTCAAACGGCAGAAGAACGACATGGCCGACGCAGAAGCGATCTGCGAGGCGGCCCAACGCCCGACGATGCGGTTCGTTCAGGGCAAGAGCGCGCAGGCGCAGGCGTCAGCGGTGGTGTTTCGCACCCGCGATCTCCTCGTGCGCCAGCGCACCCAGCTCATCAACGCGATCCGTGGCCACCTGACTGAGTTCGGTTACGTGGTTCGTCAGGGTGCCGGGCACGTCGGCAAGCTGGTTGAAATTATCGCCGATCCACAATCCGACATCCCGGCCGAAGCTCGACCGGTGCTGGCGATCATCGCGCAAAGCCTCGAGGGGCTTCAGGCGCAGATCGCACAGCTTGATCGGGAAATCGCCAGTCGTGCAAAGGCTGATCCAGTAGCCAAGCAGCTGATGACAATCCCCGGTGTCGGACCTGTCATCGCGACTGCGCTGGTAGCGCTAGCGCCTGCTGCTGGGACTTTCCGTCGTGGGCGCGACTTTGCTGCCTGGCTCGGCTTGGTGCCCAGACAGCACTCCAGTGGCGGGAAGGAACGGCTAGGGCGCACGACCAAGATGGGTGAGCGCAGCCTACGTCGGTTGCTGATCCTTGGTGCCAGTTCGGCAACGAAGGTTGCAGCGCGCAATCCCGAAAAGGCCAGCGCTTGGCTGGTCGGCATGCTGGCGCGCAAGCCACGAATGTTGGTGACCGTCGCGTTGGCGAACAAGATGGCGAGGATCGTCTGGGCGCTGATGGCGCACGGAGGAACCTACAGAGCTCCGGCCGCGGCGGTGTGATCGCCACGGCTTGAGGCGTCAGGGACGCAAGGGAAGGTCAGTAGAGAGGTATGGCGCAACGGTCAGAAGACGGGATCGGGATAACCAGTGTATGGTCCAAGCGCCTAAAGCGCGCAAAAGCGGTTTGGACCCGATCCGCGATCTCCATACAGGCCAGCAGCCCCACAATAAGGCTGCGTCAACAGGCCGGACACACGGAAGCACCTGAACCTGAGCGCAAAAAATCTCTCAGCACCCCCTTGAATCCGATGGGGCGTCCACACACGGACCGTCCGCTGCTCCGACGGTACAGCGTCAGCCTTTGGCGCCTTAGGGGTGGAACGCGACTGCTACTCTATCGTCAGCCGATATTTAAAGCTTCTTGCCGAAGGTCGACCGGATGTGTGAGAACGAGACCTCAGATCGGAAGGAACTTATTGGTGCAATCGAACCAGGATCGAAACACGGAAAACGTAGCGACGATCAAAGCCAGTGAGGGGCTACAGCCAATATCGCGGGAATTAGCTAAGCTGATCGAGCCGCTCCATGCCGAGTTTCCCAGTGCTGTTGAGATCAGTTTCACGTTCCGGAAAAATCTCCGCCTTCACATTGACGTGAAGACACTGGAAGAGGCGCATGCTGTCGAAGCAAGATTGCCCGCGCTGTGTGGAGGTGTCTTCCAAGAGTTATTCTCTGGCAGTTCCCCGCATCATGCGTTTTTTCACAGGGTGAGCGCGAAAGTTAGCCGCTAGCCGCCCACACCGCTTTGATCAGAGATGAAATCCTAGCGTAGCATCAGCGTCTTCCGCCAAGAATGGAGCCGAGTACGCCGCCCAATCCGCCTCCCAGGCCATCACCGGCTGTACCGCCCATGCTGCCGATGACCTGTCCCAACACGTCATTCAGACCACCGGGCTGACCCGGCTTGTTCTTTTGCGACGACAGGTATCCAGCAACGAGCATCGCCACGATTGGCAGCATCTTCTTTAGCAGTGCAGGGTCCAGCCCTGTTGTTTGCGATGCTTCTCCAGCTACTTGCCGACTAACATCCTTTGTCCCGAAAATCTCGCCCAGGATATTGTCGCCTTTTTCGACGTGTGTCGGTCCCGGCCCGACGACATCACGGCTGAGGTCTGCTCCGCCAAGCGTCTCCAGGATGGTCCCTAACCCGCCAAGACCACTGCCTCCCGAACCTCCAGCCCTCTGACCAAACCCACCGAGGATCGAAGGCAAAAGCGCTGCAGCGCCTTGCTCCGCCTGTGCTTCGGATATGCCCAGCTGATTGGCAATCGCGCTAATTCCGCCCTGCGAGCGAAGGATTTCGTTGGGGTCCATTGCTATCTCCGTATTTGGGATTTTTCGAACTTACGGGATTTCGACAAATACGCAACGCGGAGTGACCCCCTTGCCAACGAACGGCTCGCGGAGCATCCTCTTCGGGCTAACGAGGAGAATTTCATGAGCATTTTCGGAAAAATCAAGGACGCTATCTTTGGCGAGGCGAAGGCCGCATCCCCGAAGCCTGGTGCCGGGAATGTCGTCCCGACCGCCAGTCCCGGCACAAAGACGCATCAGACAGCTCCCACGGAAGTTTCCGAAGTGGACGTCGAACGCAATCTGGCGGCCATGGCCGAAGGTAAAGACTTGAACTGGCGGACTTCGATTGTCGATCTCATGAAACTGATCGGTGTCGACTCCAGCTTGGACAACCGTAAGGAACTGGCTCGGGAACTGGGCTATACAGGCCAGCTCGATGGAAGCGCAGAAATGAATATCTGGCTTCACAAGGCAACGATGCGCGAACTGGCAGCCAACGGCGGAAAGGTTCCGCCCGAGCTTCTTGACTAGAATTCGCGCTTTTCAGTCAATCGGCCTCGCAGCACGCGGCATGCGAGGCCGATTAGCGTTTGTCTTTATTGTTCGACTGCGACGGGTCCCTGTCCCGGCTGCGTGTAGATCTGGTAAGTTTCTCCACCTGCGCAATTTGCGGTGATTGTTCCGTTTGCGCCCCGCTCGGCGTTCGCTACTTCAGTACAGGTCTGTCCGCTCTCTGCGATCACCTCACGAGCAATGCGGGACGGCAGTCCTTCAGGAGCGGGCTCCATGACAACGGGCGCGGTCATCGTCGTCGAGGGAGTTTCCGCGGCCGGCACCTCGGTTGGCGCTGCTTCTTCGGCAGGTTCGGAATTGCACCCAGCGAGCGCAATGCAGAGGCCAAGGATTCCGATCGTTCGAGTGTTCATCTTCCCGAGTTCCTTTTTCAGCGGTTTTACCCATCGCCAAACTTGGGTGGGCGCAATTGCAGAGACGCTTAGCTGTTATCTTCTACTTGGGCTCCCGGTCCGTTCTTTTTAAACGATTCGATTGCGGAGATAGCAGACGATTTGCTGGTGTAGCCTTCCGACGCAAACATGACCTCCGAGTTGTATTTGAACCGAACGCGAAACTCGCCCTTTTTATCTTTATGTATCTCGAACTTATGTGCCATATCTCGTTCCTTCAGATCAGTTTACGATAAATGTGATCACCATGGTCACTCGCCATTCGGCAACGCTTCCGTCGCGGACGACTGCCTTTGTGTCTTTTACCCATGCGCCCTCGATATTGGTGACGGTTTCGCCCACCTTGGCGATGCCATCGCGGACTGCAGCCTCTATCCCCTGAGTTGAGCTTGCAATCACTTCGATCGTTTTAGCTATCGCCATTTCAGTCCTCCTTTGAACATTTAGACCAGTGCGTTGCTCCGCCTGCTGGCGCAGCAGTTGAGGCGCTCAGCGCTCCATTACATTTGTTAAACCCTGCGATGCGCCCAAAGCAAGTCGCCATCCCATCTAGATTTAGAAGTGAGGGCAAGAAAAGCCAGATTGGGTCGATGGACCCGTGACTGGCAGATGGGACTGGGGCTGGATGGATCTGTGCGTTTGCCGGCCGCCCATCGCCCAGATCGCGCAGCTGGCTCTGTGTCAGTTCGCAGCCGCTGCCAAAGGAGAACATCGGGCTCCAGATGGTGAGCCGGTCTTTCGGCGAGACACCCGGGCCGGACACCGACCGCCATTCGCCATAGAGCGCCTTCACCGCATCCGTCATCGGTGCGAGTGTGCCTGTCTCCCACAACTGCGGCGCAGGGGGCAGCGGCATGGCTGGAGGCTCGCGCGACGGGCCGGAAGTGGTGCAACCGGTCAGCAACAGTGGCGCTGACAGCATGAACGGGGCGAACAAGGCGAACTTATACCTAATCGACATATTCCTTGCAGAGCTCCTCCGCCCCTCGTGGTCTGGGAGCAGGTGGAGGGGGTGGCGCTGCTGGTCGCAACTGTTCCCGGCCATGCAGCGGAGCGGGCGGCGGTGGAATGATCGAGCTGTCGGGGCGATAGCCGGGCGGCGGCACGGATTCCGGCGGCGGCTTGGGAAACATCAACGCGCATTCCTGGCTTGCGTGGCGCATCGTTACACCCGAGAGGGTTTGTAACACCGCGTCGCAATCCTCATCGGAATAGCAGGTGCCCCAGAAGACCGGCTCTTCCTCTTCCTGCCAGATCGCCACCGCTGCACTTTCCGCTCCACCATAGTGGTTGGTGATGAGATAGCGCCTGCCGCCATCGTCCTGCATCTTGCGATAGGCAGGCCTGCCGTTGATGGTGACAGGCTCGCCCCATTCGTCGTCCCACATGGCCTTGCCGAAATGATCGAGGACGTAATCGAAGCGCAGGGTGCCCGATCGCCAGACCGCATGCACGCTATCGTCACCGAGAGGGCATTCGCTGGCACGATTAGGACAGCTTTCCGTGTCGCCCTCGAACTCCAGACCGACCGGGAAAAAGAAGCTCATTGCGCCGAGCGAAATGCCGACGGACGGTCTGATGTCCGGATCGGGCACGACAATATCGGTTGGCTCGCCGCAAGCCGTCAGGACGGCACTCATCATAAGGATAGCGGCCACCGCCCGCCTCATGGCAATGTGCCCTGCCGGTTGCCCGCACCGCCATTGAGCAGCCAGATATCGCGCTCGATCCGCTGCATGGTCGCGAATATCTCTGCTTCGTCCGCGCCGCTTACTTGAGGCAGGCGGTCGAGTTGCCGGTCGAGCGGAGCCACGCGCGACAGGAAAGGCTGACCGGAGAAGGCACCGGGATCGCCCGCGACCTCGACGGCTATGAGACGTGGCGTGCCTATCGCCTGCTGCGCATCGCGCACCGATCGGGTGAAGGCCTGCGCGACTTCATAGCCGAGCCCGGTGCCGTAGCTCTGCATCGGAGAGAGCTTTGCACGCAGGAATTCCGCCGCGCCGTGATGCCGATCGCCGATGCGGCCAGGAAGGCTCTGGGCGAGATATCCGCCTGCCTTGGCCAGCCAGGGTGAGGTCTGCTCATGCGGCGACGGGCGCACCTCTTCGATGAAATCACCGCGCGCATAATAGGCCGCGCGGATCGTCGCCCCGGCGGCGCGCAAAGCACGCTCGACCCGTACCGGATCGCTCCCCGGTGCAAGGTAGAGTACGTCTTGCGCCTCTTGCGGCGCGGCGGCGGCCATACGCACCGACCAGAGCCAGAAATCCTCGTCTGACAAGGTTACCGGCACAAAGCCGAAGGCTGGATGGTTGGGCGCGCTGGTCTTGCCATCGCTCATCGTCAGCCTGTTGAGCACCCGCCCTTCCGCATCGCGCAGGACGACGTAGAAGCGCCCGGTCTCGGCCATGAGCGCAGGAGGGCTGCAACTGGTCATGGGAGGCGGCGGTGGCGGGGGACTGCCGGGAGCAGTCGCCTGCGGAAAGAGTAAAGCAGGCCGTTCCTCCGTATAGCTGAACGGTGTGACCTGCCCGGTTTCGCTGGTAAAATGCTGCAAGGGGGCGTTGAATATCCGCTCCTTGTCGGGCGAAAAGGTCAGCGGGCTTCCGAACACGGTGAAGCGATCGGCGCTGTTGCCCTTGAAGCGGGCGATCGTGCGCAGGGAAATGATGCCGGTGGGCCGCGCATCCATCGCCCGCGTTCCGTCATCCTCCACCAGCACCAGATCGGCATAGGTCGCGGCGGCCAGCATCTCTTTCGCAAAATACTGGCCACTGGCATAGCCGACCTCTTCGGGGCGCTGCGCGTAGACGCAGGCCTGCGCCGCTTGCGGAAGCGCCAGAGCGGAAAGCGCGACGGTCGCCAGAACTAAGCGCATCATTCCTCCTCTCCCGATTGCTCAAGCCCAAGCGCGCGCTGGATGGGGGCGATCCTCTCGCGCAGTTCTTCGAGCGCGATTGGTTCGGGATAATTCGTGACCGGATACACCATGCCTTCTGCATTGATCCGAGACGGAGCCATCCAGCCGACTGCAACGTACCAGTCCCCGTCGCTGCGCGCCGCGCCTTCGCCGCCCTGAACATAGGCGGCATGGCGATAAAGCGTGTCGCTCAGATGCAGAATCCAGCGCGATCCCGGTTCCAGCGAAGTCGGCAGGCCGGGCAGCAACGACGGTTCATCATTGCTTTGCCCATAGCGGGTTTCGCCCGCCTCATCGGTCCGTTCGCCCGACGCAAGCCGCTGGCGTAATTCCTCGCCCGGCCTGGCATCGCCCTTCAAAACCTCGATAACGCGCCAGCGTACCGTGGAGGCAAAGCCGTCATCGCCCGCATCGGCGAGGTCGATGGCAACTGGTTCGGCCACGACGATATCGGTGGCGGTGAGCGCGCGCTTGTCGATCGTCTGGCGCCCGTTCATGTCTTCCAGCGCTTCGATGGGATCGAAGCCGGCGGCGCGCAATTTCTGGATTTCCTGAAATGTATAGCCGCTGGCGATCAGCCAGTGCGTCTGCTGGAGCGACCCGGCCCTGGACGGTTTGCGCGCCACCCAGATGCTGGAATTGTGATCTGTCGGCGAAGGTTCGGGCCGCATGATCGGAGTTTCTTCCACCAGCGCGCGGATCGCAGCAAAATCGGGATGCGCTTCCAGCGGATACCAGATCGCCTCTGGATCGCTGCGGATCGGGATATCCTGCAGGTAGATCGCGCTCTGATTGTCCGCCATGATCCGCACCAATGGTGGAAAGGTGATCTTGCCCGCCACCGCGGCTTGCGAGAACGCGGCGAGGTCTGCGAGATAGAGGTCAACAAAACCGCCGATTTCCTCGATACTTACCCGCGCCTCCAGCCCGGCAGCCGCGATCTGTGCAGCGATGTCTGCGCGCGCAGCCTCCAGCGCTGTCCCGCCTTGCGGCACGACCTGCCCGGTGACGAAGGGGCGCAGTGTCTCCGGCACCAGTTCATCTCTGGTCAGCGCATCCGTGTGGAACATATGCGCTGCGCCCTGATCCTCGTTGACGTAGATGCTGGCGATCACGTCGCTATGTTCGGCGAGCGCCTGCGCCCGCCACGCCTTCAGTTCGGCCACCCGTGCCATATCGGCGGCATAGTCTGCTTCGGCAGCCGAGCGGCTGCCGAGTTCCTGCATGCGGCCAGCGATGGCGGCATCGCGTCGCTGCTTGTCCCACACTTCGCGCGGGACGATGCCGCGCACGACGCGATAGGGGCCGGGGCAGCCCTCTGCGCCCACGACATCCTTTGGCGGCGCAACTTCGCCGGGTTGCAGGCCCATCAAGACCACATCAGTGTCAGCGAAGACGCGCGATCCGGAAAAGCGGTTCATCACCGTCACCTTTTCGGGATCGGTCAGGTCCAGCTCCATGCTCTGTTCCCAGACCGCAATCCCGGGCTCTTCGCCTTCAGGCAGCAGCCACAGGCAACCATCGCGCAATTCAAGCCGCGCCGGCACATCGGGCACGCCGACAAGCGTGCGTGCCATGCCATCGGTGCGGTAGGCGAATTGCGGGAAGCCACTCACCCGCACATCATCGGGCGGAACCGGCGGCGCGGCGATGGGAAAGGGATCGGGTTCTTCGAACACCACGAAGTCGGGCAAGTCGATCTCCCCGCGTGCGGCGGCTTCGCGGATCGGATCGGCGCTCTGGCCCAACCTGACCTCGATCTTGCCTGAGCTCTCGTCACCTCCCATCGTGAACCAGGTTATGCCCAGCGCATCGAGATCGCGCATCAACTGTTCCTGTGCAGCGCGCAACTGGGTTAGGCTCGGGCTAGGGCGATCGACCGGCACGTAGAGCGGATCGCTGGTATACTTCGCCAGTGTCGCCGCTGCATCGCGGGTGAAGGCGACCATCACGCCATAGGTTGGGCGATGCTGGATCCAGAGCCCTGCGAAGGTGTCACCTTCCTTTTCGTGGAGGGTCTGTGCCAGCAGACCGAGGGAATCGTCCGGCGCGGGTGGCGGAGGCGGTGGCCCCGGCTCGGTGCGCGGGCCGATGGCGCCGCGGTTCTGGATTTCCATCCGCCGCTCCGCCTCTTCCACGCTGACACAATAGGCGCGCGCATACCAGGCGTTCTCGGAGAACTCGCCGTTGTAATTCTCGATGGCCTCGATCTCTTCCGCCGTCAGGTTAGGGCAGGTTTCGGTGAGCGGTTTCTCATCCTGCGCGGAGGCGGGTGATGATATGGCAAGCGCCATTGCGCTCGCGCCAAAGAGATAGCGGATCATTGTGTCTGCTCCACCGGGGTCGGGTCGGCAATGCGACCGAAAAAGATCAGCGCCCCGCTGGCGCGGTCGCGGATGGTGAGAAGGAATGGCCGGTCGACGATCATCCGGGGCAGATCGTCGGGCAGACGGCGTGAACCGACGACGACGATCTTCACCGCCGTTACCGCTGCTGCCTCGGTGCCTTTTTCATCGACCCGCAGGAAAGTGGCGTGGGCGACATCGTCAATCGCGAGCGGTGTGTCGGCCATTGCCCCGAAATCGGCACAGGTCGGCGAAAAGGCGCAGGGCATCCCGGCTGCGATCAGCGCGGCTTTGACGCTATCGTCGAAACGCGCCTCGAAACGCGGCAGGCGCAGCAGGATTTCGCGTTCTTCCGCAGCGCCCAGATCGAACTTCGCATCGCTGCCCTGCATCGAAAGATCAAACGATCCGGCATTCAGATCCCGCTCCCACCGGCGCAGGGTTGCCATATCACGCGGCAGGAACACTTCCATGACGAAGCGCCCGTCCTTGCCATAGGGCAATTGCACGGCCTGCCCTTCGCGCGTCTCGCGATAGGCCATCGGCGCGATCCGCTCCATCATGTAGATCGGCATTTTAGTGCCATCGCCGCGCGTGAATTCGCCCGTGGAGCCATCCTCGAACGGCACCGACCAGTCGGCCTTGAACCACACCGCATTGGTCAGCACGGCAGCGGTCAGATCGTTGAACCCGCTCGCATCGACAATCTTCGTGATCCGCTCGCGGGTCTGTTCGCTGACCCAGCCATTGATCGTGTCGGCAGAGCCTGCCGGATCATCGCCGAAATCGACCTGCCGGGCTGTGGCACTGAAGCCGTTCTTCGCCGCGCGCAGATAGTCCGGGGCAAAGGTGAGTTCGTCCGACAACCAAAGCGCATTGGCGACCGACAGCGCCACCTTGTCATCGCCGGTGCGTGTCAGAAAACGGTCGTAATCCTTCACCAGCAGTTCGGGCGGGCTTGCCGCATCCCAGCCCAGCAGTTCGCGCATCTCCGCTTCGGTCTGCCCGCGCGCACCAGGCAGCGCGAGGCCCAGCCCCTCGCTGAGCGACAGCGGTGAGATAAATAGGTTGTCGTTCGGCTCTGCTGCCTCGGCCAGCTTCGGATAGAGCCGCGCGGCGAGCCGAGCCTGTCCTGCCGTGATGTCATGCGGGATAGCCTCGGAAGATGCAGTCGGCCCGGTCTGCGCTGGCACGGTCGTACAGCCGGCTGCAAGCGCCAGCGGTGCCAGTGTGAGGAGAATTCGTTTCATCGATCCTGTTCCTCTTCTGAATAGGGATCGGGAGGCGGTTCGGTCGGGAAGCTGTTGACCACCATCGCGACGGTGGGTGTCTTGCAGTTCAAAACGGCAGCCTGCTCGCGCGACAGGAACCCGGCGCTGAAGCTCACGTGCTCGCCCAGCTTGTAGGAAACCTGCCCGTTCGACAGGGTATCTCCATTCAGTTCGAAACTGTCGGGCATCACCAGACCTGTTTCTCCACCCCCCGGCGACGTAACGAACAGGCAGCCGTCCCTGTAACCGAGCGTGCCGCCCACGCTTTCCGCATAAGGCGCTTCGTTCGGTGCGGCAGGCCTTGTGTCGAAGGGCAATGACGGGGCATCGGTGTCTTGTGCTTGCTCAGTGCATCCCGCCAACAGAGCAACTGCCACCGGCAGCTGCCAGAATCGTTCCAAGAGGTTGCAGTCAGTAGATCTCAAGGATCCTGCTCCAGAAATTCGACCAGCCAATCCGGCAAGGGGCGCAGATAACCTTCCGGCGTTCGACAGAGGCCAGAACTGAGGCTGCTGCCGGGCGGACATTCGGACGGATCCATCACCGGGCGGGGCGGCATCTCGACCATCATCGCGCCTGTTATCGGCGGCTCCAGGATACCGTCAGGAGTCGTCCGCCGATTAGCCTCGCCACGCGCATCCAGCCAGTCGAGCGCGCGCTCGGCCTGCCGCGCATCGAGGCCATATCGGTCCTGCAACGCGCGCATCGCATTGGCACGATCAGTCACCTTCCTTTGTGAATCGCTCGCGGCCGCGCTTTCCATCCCTTCCACCTTGATGACCTTGCCCGGCCCGCAGGCGGCGTGGATCGGATCCACCAGCTCAGGCGTGGCCACTTCCTGGATTGATCCCATGAACTCCACCGCTTCGCCCACGCGCGCGTATCCGGAACGTTCACCGCTGCCGAACGCGAGGTAATTGTTTCTATCGACGAACAGTTTTGCCCCGAACGGGAACAGCACCAGTGCATCGTCCCTGTCGGCGGCGCGGAAACAGCCGTCCTTCAGCACGATCGTTACCCGGCTATTGATGGCATTGAGCGCGCCAGCCGGGCGATCGTGTCGGGGGAAGATACGCAGATAGGGCGCGACATCGTCCGGAACCGCCTGATCCTGCGTAGCCGGGCGTGGCGGGTTGACCAGAGGCACCACCGGCGCCGCGTGAAAGACCAGCTCAACCGGTTCGGGAATGGTCACGCCCTTGCGTTTCACCAGCGCCCGGAATTCCGCTTCCGAAACGCTGACTTCAACCGACACTGTCTGCGTGCGAATGCCCGTTCCCTGCAACACGCGATCTTCGCGGAACGTCTCCCACATGAAGTCTGCTGCGGCCCTCAGCTCCTCTTGTGACCAGCGCACGGTTTCCCCGCGGAAGGTGGGATTCTTGCTGTACTTGCGCAGCGTGGCCGGGCCATCGCTCAGAAATTCGAAGACGACGCCAAGTTCGCCTTCATTGTCATAATGCAAGGTCTGGAAATTCCCGCGTTCTTCCCGGCGCAGCCGTTCAGCCAGCGCCTGCACTTCGTCCATCACACTGTTCTGGTATTCGGCGACCCGCATGAATTCCGCGTCAGCCGCATCCTGCGCCGCCGTGCGCGGTGCGGGTGGCGGCGGTTCGACCAGATCGAACGGTGCCGGCGGCACGGACAGGATCGTCGCGAAACCGTTTTCACCGATCTTCGCGTTAAACGGCAAACTACTGGATGAAGGCGGTGCTTCCTTCTCTGGCGATGCACACGCAGTCGGGCCTGCCAGAGCGATTGCCACCAGCGGTAAAATTATGCGTTTCATTCCGGTATCGGCTCCATATCGTGCAGCCGCATCACATCGCGTTTTGGGCAGGCTGCGGGGATCGTAACTCCATAGAAACGCTCGATATCGCGAATCGGCCATCCTCGCCCGGCGTCACGCAGAACCGCCGCGCCTCCGCTAATGCGCTCACCGAAGCGAATGCTGATGCCGGTCGCCGGATCGAACACGCCATCGCCCGTCGGCAACAGGGTGACGCCCTGGTCGAACAGAACAGTGCTGTTGCCGCGGCCCGTAACGATGCAACCGTCGATACTTTCGATCGAGCCACCAAACAGCGCCTCACCGCCAAAGGCATCGCGGTCGATGGTGATGGGCCGCGCTTCGATCGTGGCCGTGGCGCAGCCAGACAGCGTCACGCCGATGGCCAGCATCACAACCGTTTTCCGGGTCCTTCTCACGACTGGGTCTGCGTTCCAGAAGCTACCGGTGGCCGAGGCATGATCCGCACAACCTGCGCGCAAAGCCGGGGTTCGGCCGCGCTGCCCCGCAGGCGACGATCCGCCATGATCTGGTCTTGTTCGACGAGGCAGGCGTTCGCCTGTCTCATCGCGTCTGCATCGCTGAGGCCGTGTTGCCGCGCACATTGCTTCACCGCGAACCAGTCGCCGCCATATCCTGCCGCCTGATCAAGGGATTTGACGAGAACGACGCGATGTTCGCCGCAGGCCTTGATGAGTTCCGCAGGAGGATCATTCACCTGACCACGATAGCCAAGCTGCAAACGTGTCCCGACCCGCCCGAACCGGCGGGTATCGGTTGAAACACGGGGACGAAAGGCGAGGTGTTCCTGCTCATCGCGCCAGACACCAGCCTCGAACGGAAACAGGACGAGTGGATCATCATTCCCTTGCTCGTCGATGAAGAAACAGCCGTCACGAAGCACGATGGCATCGAAGCTCGCCAAATCCGGAGGCGGGGTAGAAGAGATCTCTGCCCGCGGAAAATAGCGGATCTGGCTTGCCACATCGGGCGTGAGCGGTGGCAGATCGGGATTGGCGCGCGGTTCGAAACGCAGCTGGAGGTTGGCCGGGATCGCCCAGCCCCTCTCCTTCCGCAGCGTGTCGAATTCAGCGCGCGGCATAACAATGGAAAGCCACGGCACGCTCATATTTCCGAAACCGGGAGAGGCCCGTTCGGGACCACTGCGTTCCGCCCACTCGCGCACGATCCGGTCCTGATCGGAGCGGGAAAACCCGGCCCGCTCAGCAGAGAACAAGGGGTCTGAGGTATAGCGCGCGAGCGATGCTGGCGGGTCGCGTAAGAAAAATGCTACCCCGCTCACCGTGCCAAGGCCGTCATTGTCCGGCCCATCCTTCCAGCGCCATTCGATCCCACCGAAATTGCCAATCTCGCCCTTCTTCAGCCTGCGCAGCATAGGCAGGTGGCGCTCTTCAAGCCTGTCGGCGAACCGGTGCCGCCGGTCCTCAATAGTCGGAGTGTAGTCGGCAGGGCCAAGGGTCGTGATCGGCGTATAGGGCGGAGCTTCCAGAATGGTGGCATAGTCGTCCGAGGAGGCGGCCCCGCGTTCCTCGCTTGATCCTTGAGCAGAGCAAGCCGCCAGACTGGCGCACAGGGCAACAGCAAGCCGAATCAATACACCATCTCCGAATGTGACGATGTATCATGGAGCTTTCTCGCTGAACGGCACTGAAACGAAATGCTTTCTTGAAAGCAAAAGCTTCCGGTTATGTTGGATTTCCAGGGTCCGGTATAATCCGTTGAGCGTAGGCCCCACTGGAATGCTATGTTTTCAAGTATGAAGATCTCTCGCTTCATCTGGCTGGTTGCAGCTATTGCCGCAGTCGTGATTGTGGCTGCGGGGAGCTGGTATGCATTATCGCCCAGACTGGCGATTGCGTCCCTCAGCGACTGGGAAGCTGCTCCCGAAGAGTTGCTGGCCCTATACGACCGGGCGCGCGTGCGAGCAGCCTTCAAGAGGCGGATGTTGCCTCAGGTCGATAACTATGAGCCGCCCTACACGAAGGACGTCCTCCTGGACGCGATGTCGGACCCGCGAGCGGTTAGGATGTTCGTCAACGAACCTTACGGCGAATGGCAGTTCGCCGCCGCCGCCGGACTGCCCGCAGATTTTCCCGAGGAAGAACCCGCGGGCCACATGCCCCGCATAATGGAAACTACCGATAGCTGGTCGTTCGACTGGTCTGGATTGGATACAATCGTGGCGACGCCTTCGGGCCGAAGCGAAGCAAGGGGCAACAGCTATCGCTTCGAGCGGGATGGGCTCAGCTGGCGTCTCGTTGCCATCGAACTTATCATGCCTATCCGATAAAAGACCATGAGGGGGAGCCCAAGCTGCTCGAGGGCTCCGAGCCTATAATAGGTTAGGATGCCGAATGTCGAATTGCTGCCGTCTGAACACCGGAACCGGACTGTCTCTTCCCGGCCCAGTCCCATCCCTCGAAAAAGGTCTATTGGGAGCTAATGCGGGCCGGGATGCGAGCCTCGGCACCAAGCGCTTCAGAATTTTTGTTATGTGTCAATTGGTTGGGCAAACATAACGATAGCTTTTTTGGGACTCGAAACTTCGTTTCGTCGTTCCCGGCGTCATCCAATATTGGTCATGGCACAAATCGCAGTTCAGCGACGCCGGGGAACAGTTGTGGTAAATAGCTCTCGCAACGCCTCGCATTTCCGTTAAACCACAAGCTGTTGCATCAGCCCACTTGCCACCTCCGTCTCCGCCATTTGACCTTCGGCTTTACTGGGCGAACGCGCCCCATGCCGGCGTATCGGCTCCGGGACCAGCCAGCCAGGCATTGGAGATCACCCCAGCCAGTTCGCGATCAGGGCAGTCAGGGGGTTGGCGGGGTCCGAAAGCAGATTGGCGGTCAGCCCTAGGCACATGATGATCAGCAGCGGCCTCACCGCCCTGGTACCAAAGCGCATGGTGCTGTGGGCGCCCAGGAACGCGCCTGCCATGCTCGCCACTGCCATCAGGAGCCCGGCAACCAGCATGACCTCTCCTGCGGCGAGCAGAACCATCAGGCTCGCCAGATTGCTGGAAAAGTTCAGCAGCTTGGTGTGCGCGATGGCATTGATCGTGCCCAATCCGAACACCGCGATCAATGCGGTGGTGTAGAAGGAGCCGGCGCCGGGACCGAAGAATCCATCGTAGCATCCGATCACTGCCGCGAAGGCCAGCAGCAGGATGGGCCGGGCGCGCACGTGGCGATCTTCGTCGCCGAGGTTCGGCTTGAGCGCGTAGTAGATCGCCATGGCGACAAGCAGAACCGGTATCAGCCCGGACAGGATAGCCGGATCTACACGGGTCAGGACGAACGCTCCCGCAGCCGAGCCTAGAAACGCCGCAAGCGCGGGCTTCGCAAATCTTCGGAAATCGATGCGCCCCTTGCGTGCAAAGGTAAGTACGGCAGTCGCAACGCCGAAGGTGCTCTGGAGCTTGTTCGTCCCTATCGCCGCAGCGGGCGAGGCGCCGACAGCCAGCAGGGCTGGAAGCGTCAGCAGCCCGCCGCCCCCGGCGATCGCATCGATCGTTCCTGCGACAAAGGCCACTGCGACCAGAAAGCCGATCATCTCGACGGTAAGTTCCATCGCTCGCGCCTACGGCCCGCTTTTCCCGGTTTGCAAGAGGTAAAGGCTCATGTCGGCCTTTCGTCCTGGCCGCGACGTCACTCCCCACAGGCGTGAACGCCGCGGACGCTGCGTGCCATCCTAGAGAGGTGCGGCTTCCGCATCTTCGCGCTTCACCACTTTGTGCGCGTCCTCGGTCAGGCCGCTCTTCCAGTAGCTCGACAGATAGAGCCGGTCCGAACCTAGCCCCTGTTCTTGGCGAAGATAGGATCGCAGCCGCCGCATCGCCGAAAATTCGCATGCGGCCCATGCGTAAACGCTCCCGGCGGGCCAGCCATAGTCTCGCAGGGCAGTTTCGAGCAGGTCCGGGCGAGAACCCGGCGCGGGATTGACCAGCCAGCGGACCTGCATTCCTGGTGGAAGGGCAAGCGCCTGACGGTCGTTTGCATCCTGTATCTCCAGCGCGACAAAGCCGGTCGCGTCGCCCGGCAATGCCTCGAGATTCGCCGCAATTGCCGGCAGCGCGGCCATATCGCCGGCCACCAGATAATGCTGGAAGCCAGCGGGCAATGGCTTGGCCGGTCCGGGGCCGCCGACTTCGATCGCATCTCCGGGCTTGGCCGCCAGCGCCCAGCGCGTCGCCGGGCCTGCCTGATGGTCCGCATCGCCGTGCAGGGCGAAGTCGATATCGAGTTCCCGATGGCGCTGGTCGCGAATGGTATATGTTCGCACGACCGGCCTGCCCCCTTCGCTCTGCGGAGGCAGCATCAGCTTCACATAGCCGCCCTTCTGCCCGGATGGGTAATCGACCATGCCCTGTCCGCCGAGAGTGAGGCGAAGCATGTTGGGCGTGACCCTGCGAGAGCCCAGAACAGTCATGGTTCGCGGTGCTGGACGAGAGGCCATCCGGGTTATCCTTTCTGATGATCGGGCATCTGAAGGCGACTTGCGCGAGGGAAGTCGCGGTATCGCAGGGCACCCAACGATAATGCGAGTGATTTGCAAATACAAGGTGAGCCTGGCGGCGCCACCACCTGCGTTCTCGCCAATGCAGAGGTGCGCTGGGGGGCACCGCTGGTGTCGTATTTGTCCTCTCGCAGAACGCGAACCGCTCTGTTGGATTGTTCGAATTGGCTTCAGCAGGGGGGATGACTGATGCATCGCGCGCTTTCGATCACCGCTTCCGCGCTATCGCACGCAACCTGAGCGCATCGCCGCTGTGCCGCACACTTTCCCCCAGTATCATCGAGATTGGCCCACTATGATCCGCAAATTCCCTTTGGCACTGTGCGCCGGAATCGCCCTCTGTGCCCCTGCGTCGGCGGAAACGCTTCGCGTCTGTGCTGAAGATTCTCCGGCTGAGGCGTGCGACTTCAGCGGGCACGATGCGATCCAGGCCGCTGTCGATCACGCCGCCGACGGGGACGAGATACGCCTGGCGCCCGGCCGCTATGTGCCGGCATCGGTGCGCGACGTGCCCTTCCAGGACATCGTCGCCCGCGGGATGGTGGTCGTGCGCGACAAACGGCTTTCCATTGAAGGCGGCGAAGGCGTCGTCCTCGATGGAGCAGAAGGCGTCCCATCCATCGCATTCGTGCTCGAAAACGCCGACGTGACCCTTCAGAACCTGGAAATCCGGGACTTCCGCTGGGAGGAGGAGGAAGACGACACGTACGACGGCCACGGCGTCTTCGCGATCGACAGCCGGGTGCGCGCAAACGGCATCGTCATGCGGGGGATCGTCAAGATGGCGCTGACCGGACGCGGTCGGACTCTTATCGAGGCATCGGGGCTCCGCCTGCTCGACGGCCATCTGGGCATCTGGCTGGAAGAGACCGCCCATGCCCATGTGCATGACAGCGTGATCGCCGGCGGCGATTCCGCCGGCATTGCGACCTATGGCAACAGCACGCTTCATCTGTTTAATTCGGTGGTGGCGAACAATACGGACGACGGCATCTATGCGGCCGATAATTCGACAATCGTCGTCGCGCAGTCGATCATCGTCGAGAACGCACCTTATGGAATCAATGCTGCAGGAAGTGGTCGTGTGACCGTGCGCGCGAGTTCCATCCACGGCAATTCAACGCCTGCGAACACGGGGTTCGAACCCGACCAGCTCATCATCGGCGACGACGTTTCGCGCGCCGATCCGATGCTGGATGCGCATTGGCGTCCGCAACCGGGATCGCCGCTGCTTGCCAGCGATCAGGCGCAAATGCCGATCGGCCTGACCGGTGAGCAGCCATGAAGCGCTGGTGCACCCCACTCGCGCTGCTGAGCCTGCTGCTGGCGACGCCGGCGCAGGCGGAACAGTACTGGACCACGACGCGGATCGTGCAGATCGGCGCCGTCGCCCAGGATCTCGATTATCCGCATTACAGCGATGTGATCTACATCGGCGTGGCAGATCGCGAATGGCTTCCGGAAACCTGCCGCCAGATGCCGGGCCTGCTCGCGCGGGCAGACGACACCGCCCTTCTCCTCATGGCCAAGGCGGCGTTCGAACATGGTCGCCCAGTCGTTGTCAAAGCCGACGATCAGGGCAAGATCGGCGAATACTGCCGGTTCTTCCAGATCACCGACACTGCGCCGTGATCCACGGTTGGACAAGAAAGAGAGACACACGATGACGTTCGGCACCCGCACACTGGCCCCGGCACTCCTCCTCTGCGCAATCGCTGCACCTGCAACCGCGCAGAACAATGACGGGCCGAGCGCTCAGGGCGACCTTGCGGTCACGCTCAACGACGGGTTCGACGATGGCGATGCCCTGAAATTCGATTGGCCCATGCTCTCGATTGGTACCGGCCAGTACGAAGACGGGCCGACCGGGGTCACCGTCATCCGGTTCGGGCGCAAGGTGCACGGCGCAGTCGATGCCCGCGGGGGGGGGCCCGGCACGGTCAATGCGCCCTATCTCGATCTTGGCTATGTTCAACCGGAACTCGACGCGGTCGTGCTCGCCGGGGGGTCCTGGTACGGCCTCGAAGCGGTCACTGCGGTCAACACCGCAATGAAGGACGACGGATATCGCGGCGGCCACTGGAACAACGTCGGCCTCGCCGTCGGCTCCATCATCTACGATTTCGGCGGACGCCGGTTGAACGAAATCTATCCGGACAAGCGCCTGGCGCAGGCCGCCTATCGCGCCGCCCGGCCCGGGACCTTCCCCATCGGCCCTTACGGCGCGGGACGTTCGGCAATGACCGGCGGACTGTTCGGCTGCAACGCCCGATCGGGACAGGGCGCGGCATTCCGGCAGATCGGCGAGGTCAAGATCGCGGTGTTCACCGTCGTCAATGCCCTTGGCGTCGTTACCGATCGCGAAGGGAAGGTCGTGGCGTGTCATGCGGGCCGGAGCGCACGCGACCTGCGCGCCCACGACCTGCTGAACGCTTCCCCCGCCAGCCTCAGTCCCGATTGGGACGGTCAGCAGGCGGCGGAGCCCGACCGCAAGAACACCACCATCAGCCTCGTCGTCACCAACCGGTCGATGTCGAGCGCCGAACTGAAGCGTCTGGCGGTTCAGGTTCACACGTCGATGGCACGGGGGATTCAGCCGTTCGCAACCGAACTCGACGGGGATGTGCTCTATGCCGTTTCCACGGACGAGGTCGAGGCGGGGCCGGGTGACGGCCTCGTCACCGCAGAAATCGGCGCCGTCGCGTCGGAGCTTATGTGGGACGCTATCCTGAGCAGCGTCCCGCAACAGCCCGCCGCACCGCAGCCACGGCGCTCCGCAGACAGATCCGATCTGCAGGAATTCGCGGGCACTTATACCTTCGGCCCACTCGCGTCGCTGGAAGTGACTGCCGAAAAGGGCCGTCTCTACGGCCGTGCAACCGGCGAGCGGGACGTCTTCGCCATACGCAAGGACGGACCGACTGAGCTCCGCCCCGCCGGATCGAACGTATTCGTCGTGCCTGGCCGCTATCCCTTCAGCATTCGGTTCGAAGGGGACGAGGCCGTCGTCAATCCCGGACGATGGCAACAGGTCGGCACCCGCAAGTAGCGCCGCACCGAGGGCACCTTCTTCGTCAGACGATCGGCACGGCACGCACCTTGCGGGCATAGCCGAGCGCAGCCTGCGAGATTCCTTGCGCGGATTCCATCCGCAGCATATCTGCGCGGAAGAACGGAAGACCGGCGGTGCAAATGAGGCACCACCTTACTCTCTTTTCGCATCTGCAACAGACCGTGCGCTGTCATATTCTCGCAATGTCATACACTGCGAGGACGGGGGAATTTATGGTAGGGAAGTACGGATTCATCTGCACGGCGTCGATACTGGCGCTTGCACAGGCTGGGCCGGCGCTCGCCCAGTCGGGAGAAAGCCGTGACGCGCTGAACGAAATCGTCGTCACGGCGCAAAAACGCGAACAGACGCTTATCGAAGTGCCGATGGCCATTTCGGTGGTTGGCGGCGAAGAACTGGGCGAGCGCGGGATCGAGAACGTTCAGGACCTGTCCTTCGCCGTCCCCGGCCTCACCATGCGGGAAGACGGCCCGGGCAGCTACACCATCTTCCTGCGCGGCCTGGCCAACCAGTCGGGTTCGGGTGCGCTGGTTACCCAGTATCTCGACGAGGCGCCGCTTTCGCTGAGCGGCTACAATCAGCTCAGCCCCATCCCCCTCGATCTTGAGCGGGTCGAAGTTCTGAAGGGGCCGCAGGGCACGCTGTACGGGCAAGGCTCTGCCGGCGGGACCATTCGCTACATCACGAACGCCCCCGACCCGACGCAGTTCGAAGGCCGCGCCGAAGGCCAGCTCTATTCCGTCGCACAGGGCGAGACGGGCGGTAGCGTGACCGGCGTGATCAACCTGCCTCTGGTGCGCGACCAGCTCGCGCTGCGTGTCGCGGGCAAGTATGAAACCGGCGGTGGCTGGATCGACCAGCCCGAAGCCGGGATCAAGGACGGGAACGGCACCGAACTGTTCAACCTGCGCGCCAAGCTGCGCTGGACGCCCAGCGCGGCTTTCGAAGCGACCGGCATGGTGCAGGTCCACCGTGCGGAAACGGCCCTGGGCCTGGGCTACGAAGAACCCGATCGTACCGTGGATATTGGCCCGGATCGCAGCAAGGTGATGATTCCGAAGGAATTCGACTTCACGCTGTACAATCTGGAGCTGCGCTACGACTTCGGCTTCGCCGAACTGGTCAGCGCATCGACTTATGTCGAACACGATCACCAGTATCCCTTCACCTACATCCCCCGGCCGGGTAATTATTCGTACGGCATCGTCGAGGGGAACGACGATCGCTGGGTCGATGCCGACCAGTTCAGTCAGGAACTGCGCCTTTCCTCCAGCGAGGGGCCGTTCCAGTGGACGCTGGGCGGGTTCTATACCACCAGCGACCAGACAATGGTTTTCGAGTACGAGTATGCTTACGCGCCCAACGGCGATCTCTATTCCGGCGGCGGGTTTCTGGTCGAAGACCTCTATTATCTCAGCGCCTCATCCTCCGAAACGGTGTCGCTCTTTGCCGACGCCGCGTATGACATCACGGATCGTCTAACACTCGGCGCGGGCATTCGCTATTTCCGCGATGAACAGACCAGCCTCATCACTTACGTCCCGGATACAGGCACCACGCTGGAGGCCACGTTCGATTCGATCGATCCACGTGTTTATCTGAGCTACCGCTATGCCGATCAGGCGAACTTCTACGCCAGCTTCGCCAAGGGGTTCCGCAGCGGCGGCTTTAATTCGGAGCCGTTCGACCCCTACGATCCTGAAAAGATCTACACGTACGAAATCGGGACCAAGGGCGCCGCTCTCGACGGGCGGCTCCAGTTCGAGCTGGCGGCGTTCTATACCGAGTACAAGGACCTGATCCGTCGCCGGCTGACCGAAGTAAACGGCGCTTTCCTTGGCGAATCCAGCAACATCGGCAAAGTCGAAGTCAAAGGTGTGGAACTGGGCATAGCGGCCCGGCCGGTCACGGGTTTCACCCTGTCGGCGACCGGTGCCTACATCGACAGCGAAATCGTCGAAACCGCAGCGACCGATCAGGTCAACATTCCGGGCGATCCCACTGACTACACCCCGGAAATCAGCTTCACTCTTGGCGCCAATTACGATTTCGACTGGGCCGAAGGCGTTCCGGGCTTCGTGCGGGTCGATTACAACTATCGCGATGCGGTAACCTATATCGACCGTTCGAGCTTCCTGCCCAGCGCTCTGCCGCAACGATCCGACAGCGTCGGCTTGCTCAATGCGCGCTTCGGCGGGACCGTGAGTGGATTCGACGTGGCGTTGTTCGCGCAGAATATCACGAACGAGAACAAGGCAATCGACCCCTATCAGGGCTGGGCCAACTCGAACCGCACCCGTCCGCGGGTGGTGGGTGTAGAGGTCGGCTACTCCTTCTGAAGTCCTCTGCCAATCAGGCAGTCTGGGCCGGGACCTTCGGGTTCCGGCCCATTTTTTGTGTCGCCTCAGGCGCTACCTTGGCGAAACGGCACCGCCCTTGGCCGCAGAGACCGTCGCAAATGCGGGGAGTCATTACCGGACGACGAGAAACGCCCCGGCTCCACTGCGGGAGACGGGGCGTCGAAGGCCGCCGCGCTAGCGCGGTCAGCGCTGCTTCTGGATCAGCCCGGCTGACGCGGATTAAGCTTCATCGCCCGGAGCAGCGGAGCTTTGAACACGAACAACAGCACTGCGCCCGCGCCCACCACCGCAGCGTGGATCAGCCAGAAGACAGACGGCGACACCGTTTCATAGAACCGTCCAAGCCAGCCGCTCGCGATGCCGCCGGCAAAGATCGCCAGATAATAAGAACCCACCATCATCGCGTTGACTGCGGGAGGGGCCGCACGCGACGTCAACGCCAGCGCAATCGGGCCAACGTAGAGGAACGACCATGCGCAGATGAAGTGAAACATGACCGGCCACCAGAGCGCGACGGCACTGTCGCCCGAAAGCAGTTCGCCAACCGACAGCCAGACCATCGCGACTGCGAAAACCAGGCAGCCGATCGCGATCTTGGGAAGATCGTCAGGCTCGGCCGAACGCCGGGCCTGCAAACGCCAGAACCACAGAACCGCCGGCGCCAGCATCAGAACAGCCAGCGAATCGAGCGACTGGAACCACGTGACGGGCACCAGCAGTCCCAGGATCTCGCGATCGACGCGGGCCCTGATCCAGAGCGGATATGTGTTCCAGACCTGGCTTTGCGCGGTCCAGAAAAGCGCCGTAATCGCCAGCATCACCAGAATCGCGGCAATGATCCGCCAGTCGCCGCGCGCGAGCCGCGGCCGCTCGCTTGCGGTCGGCCCGACATTGTCCGCGGGGAGATGGTGCAGACCGCGCACGTAGATGACGATCCCGACCAGCATACCGATGCCTGCCGCACCGAACCCGTAATGCCAGCCGTACAATTCACCCAGCGTGCCGCAGATGAGCGGCGCGATGAAGGCGCCGATATTGATCGCGAGCACATAGAGAGAGAACGCCGTATCGCGGCGCGGATCATCCTTCGAATAGAGATCGCCGACTTGCGCCGCCAGATTGCCCTTCAGCAGGCCGGCCCCCAGGATCAGGAGGGAGAGCGCGGGAAGAAACAGGTTCTCGAACGCCATCAGGAAATGCCCGACGGCCATCAGCCCCCCGCCGAGCAGAACGGCGCGCCGCCCGCCGATCCAGCGATCGCCCATCAAGCCGCCGAGGACCGGCATGAAGTAGATCAGCCCGACATAGAGACCGAAAACCTGGGTCGCGAGCGCCTGGATGCTGAGCGGCCCGAAAACCGCCTCCACCCCCATGCGGAAGCCGGCGAACCCCGCTACCCCGCCGATATTCTCCGGCTGGAACAGGTAAGTCGCCATGTAGAGCACGAGGAGCGCCTGCATCCCGTAGAACGAGAAGCGTTCCCAGGCTTCGGTAAAGACGATGAAGGCGAGCCCCCTGGGGTGGCCGAGGAAGAGCTTTTCCGCCCGCTCGCCTCCATCGCCGTCCGCGCCGGAATGCGCGTTCGTCTGCGCGTTCACGCCGTCTGCTGCTTGCACCCTTGATCTCCCCTCGGCACGGCAAGGGGCATCGTCATTGATGCGCCCATGCCGGTTCCCAATCGATTCCGTTGAAGTCCCGCCCCGTTTCCCAGAAGAACGGCCCGCGCTTGCGCGAATAATTGCCGATCTCGTTCATCGTGACCGAGTCGTAGAGCCGCCCGTTCGCGACCGTGTATCGAACGCTGTTGGAATTGCGGATATCGTCGAGCGGGTTGCGGTTAAGCACCAGCAAGTCCGCCAACTTCCCCGGGGCGATAGTACCGATCTGCCCATCGACGCCCAACGTTCTGGCGCCATTGATCGTGGCCGTTCGAAGAACGCGGTGGTTCGACATGCCCCCTTCGGCAAGCAGCCACATCTCCCAGTGAAGCGCCAAGCCGGTGACCTGCCCGTGCGATCCTGCGTTGATCACGACCCCGGCGTCGTCCAGCGATTTCATCGATCGCGCCGCGGCACGAAACCCGATGTCGTACAGCTCGTCCGCAGCGTGGATCGTGGTCATCCCGCGCACGTGTGGCGGCGCGCCGTAGGGGGCACCCAGCGGACTGTATCCGCTTGTCGTCAACTGAACGAAACGCCGGGCCTTCGGGTCCTCCCAGGCGCGGGTGTGCTGGAAGAGGTAGTTCTCCCCCATCAGTTCGCCGAACAGGACGATCAGCGTCGGTGTATGCGAAACTCGCGATGCCGACATCAACTGGACGACATCGTCGTAGATATTTTCCAGCGGCATGTTGTGTTGCAGGTTCGTATGCCCGTCCAGGATCATGGTGATGTTGTTGTAGAAATGGCTTTCGCCTTCCACGTCGACCATGGTCCCGGCGCGGCGCCCGGCGGCCAGAATATGCTGGCGCTGCTGCCGCATCGTCTGGCGATAGCTCTTGACGATCGTGCCCCCCAGAGCCCGCTTGCGCGCCATCAGCGCGTCGGCATCGGCTTCGCTTTCGATCGGAATGTAAACTTTGTCGACTTTTCCGGTGCGGCCATAGACGACCATCCCTGAATCGATCGCGCGTGGCCCGGTCATGATCCCCGCCATCGTCATCTCGCGCGTGGCGTAGGTGGGCAGTTCGGACGTATACGGATCGTAATTGGTCGTGACGCCATATGCGAGGTCGGCATACTGGGTCGGCTGCTTCTGCGGCGTGAGGCCGGAGGAGCTGTAGTAGCAATTGTCGACATGACCATGCATGTCGACCAGGCCCGGCATCACCGTCTTGCCGCTGATATCGATCACTTTGGCATCGGCCGGGACATCGATTGCCGCGGCAGGCCCGACGGCCTGGATGCGATTGCCGCGCACGATAACCGTGCCGCCTTCGATCACCTCGTCGCCGCGCATGGTGATGATGCGGCCGTTGACGAACGCCAGCGCGCCATCCGGCACGTCGGCCCTGGCCGTCAGCGCGACCTCGGCATAGACTTCGGGCGAAGTGCCCCCCACCGCGCTGCGATAGAGTGTCGGACCCAGGGCCCAGAGCACCGCGCTCGAATCCGGTGCCCAGGTCAGCTCGTATCCACCCAGGTGGCCGAGCGGTCTCGCCCCATCCAGAGTGATCTCGACCGGGTCCGCGCCAGCGGCGAAGGGTTTCAGATAGTACTGCTGTTCATGGCGGAAGGCGATCCAGGCAAGGTCGGGGCTGATCTTCAGCTCGTTCAGGTCTGCGTGCGACGCGCGGGCGCGAACCTGGCGGTCGCTGCCGTCGAGCCGCATGCTTTCGACTTGCGAAACGAGATCGTGCCCTTCGTAACTTTCCGTGCTGAACCAGATACGCTCACCATCGGGCGAGAAGGCAGCTTCGAGGGCGGGCGGGCCCACGTAGTTCGCCTCGCCTCCCTTCGCGTCGATCCAGTATATCCCTGGCCGGGCCCGATGTCCGCCAAGGCAGCGATCGCCCTCGGCCACGATATAGAGGATGCGCCTTCCGTCCGGCGAGAATGCCGGTGCGCGCAGGATTCCATTGCTTTCCACCAGCGTGCGAACTTTGCCGCCGGTGCTTCTGACCTTGAGCGTACCGCCGCGATCATCCTTCCAGTCGACGAAGGCAACGTGCGCACCATCAGGTGAATAGGCCGGATCGAATTCGGGCAGATCCCCCGCCGTGAGACGGGCCGGCGCATCGCTGGCCGACTGGCTCCAGACCCGGCCGAGCGCATTGAAGCTTACCCGATCGCCGCCGGGCGCCCAGGCGAGCTGGCGGATGATTCTCGCGCGAAATTCCTCCGGCGCCAGATCCTGCGCCACCCGCGGGGGCGTGAAGAGGCGATGCGTGGCCGAGGCCGTGAACGGAATCTCCGTCGCCTCGCCAGTTTCGGTGTCGAGCCGCAGGATCTTCCCGCCCGCCCAGATTGCAAGGTGGCGGTTATCGGGGAACCAGTCGTACTGCGGGTAATAGATCCCCTGCCCCAGAAAGTCGGCCTGATCATCACGGTCAAGCCCCGCAAATACCGGCCACTGTTCGCGCGTTTCGAGATCGTAGAGAAACAGCACCGTGTCCGTCTTGACTCGTCGCAAGAAAGCGAACTTGCTGCCATCGGGAGACAGCACCGGGCTGGTCGCGCTGCCGAACCCCTTGGCCAGTTCCTCTACCGCGCCCGTGCGCAAGTCACGCCGCTTGACCGCATAATTGATGTGGTTCGCATCGACGTAAACGACGGAGGCCGTCGGCGGGGATACCTTCTCGGTATAATACAGCCAGCGGCCGTCATTGCCGAAGGCCGGCTCGTGCACATTCTCGCCATTCGCAGGGGGGGCAACGAGTTGCCTGCTGTCACCTGAATCGAGGTCGTAGAGGCGGATCTGCGATGCATGAAGCTTGTCGGCGCTGTCGAACATCCGCGCAGCGGCAATGCTCTTGCCATCCGGCGCCCAGGCCGGCCCGGTCACGGCGAGCGTCGTCTCCCGCGAAACCTGCCGGGCATCCGATCCGTCGATGCGCGATGTCCAGACGTTGTCCGCGCCGTCTTCGTCGCTCAGATAGAGCAGGCGGCTGCCGTCGCGATTGAATCGCGGGCTGCGCTGCATCGCCGAACCGCCGTGGATCAACCTTGCCTCGCCTCCGTCTGCAGGCATGACGTAGATATCGTTCAGGAGATCGAAGGCGATCGTCTTCCCGTCGGGGCTGACATCCACGCTCATCCAGGTTCCTTCGGATACCGTGATCGTAGCGTCCTGATAAGGCGGCCCGGCGGAGGCAGAATGTTCAGCAGGCGCAGAGGCATTCGAAGCCCAGGGTGCCAGGGCGAAGGCCATCGCCAGCCCCAGTCGGACTATCTGCCTTGATCCCATGCCCACAAGCACCCGCCCCTCTGCCCAATGGTTGAACTATAAATGCACCACAGCGCCGCCAGCCTAAACAGGCGCGTTCGAAGCATCCCCTGTTGCGGTCAGGTCACCACAGGCGCCCTCGTATGCATCTGGCGCGGGCTTGCACCGTCTCGGTACCTCTCGGGCCAAGGGGAAGAAAACACCATGGCGACTGTCCGCACCGATGCTCGACGCATACACAAGTACCTCAGCCTCGCCGCAGCGGCCTTCTGGCTGCTGCAGGCACTCAGCGGCATTGCGATCTCGTTCCGCGCGGAAATCGACGACTGGCTGTTGACCGGGGTGTCCACGGGCACCAGCGTACAGGCACTGGGCGAAAGGATCAAACAGGCGGAGCGCGATGGCCTGCACGTCAGCGGCATGTGGGCGACCGGGGGCATTCCCGGCCAGTACGACATCTATGTCTCCTCGCCCGAGGGGGACCGGACCGTCCGCGTCGACGGCGCGAGCCAGGTGCTCCGTGACAGGTCGGATCAGGAGAAATTCTCCGACGGTGCCGTTTTCGAAACCCTGACGACGTTCCACAAGTCGCTTCTGCTGGGGAGCACCGGCAGTGTGCTGATCGGCATCAGCGGTATCCTGCTCCTGACCAACATCGCGCTCGGGTTCACGGCGGCATGGCCGGCACGTAACCGCTGGCGGGCCTTGACCACCAGGCCCCGCGGCCCGGCGGCGGCCCGGATTGTGGGCTGGCACCGGTTGCTGGGATTGTGGATGGCAGTACCCGCTGCGATCCTGGTGACGGCAGGGATTCAGCTCGCCTTCGCGGACACGATCGAGGCGACCGTCGACGGCGGCCTGGCTGAACCGACAAGCGCCCCCGCCGGACCTTACCGACTGGACCCGGGCGATGCGATGGCACAAGCGCTCGCGCGATATCCCGGGGGCGAACTCACTGCGCTGTCGATGCCCGGCGAGGATGCGCCCTGGTACCGGATAAGATTGCGCGCGGATGGCGAAATCCCTCGCCAGTTCGGTGCGACCACGGTGTGGATATCAGCGGTCGACGGCAGCGTCCTGGCCGATCACGATGCCCGGTCCAGCCGCCCCGCACGCCGTCTGATGGAATGGCTCTATCCCATTCACACCGGGCAGATCGGCGCAGTGCCCGGTCGCTTGCTGAACTTCGCGATCGGGTGCTGGCTGGTGACGATGATCGTCCTCGGCCTGCTCAGCTGGCAGCGCCGGGCGCGCCGGGTCAGCGAAAGCCGACGCCCAGCCGCAGGCCAATGACAAGCGCATCGTCGAGCGGCCGACGCCCAGCCGGGATTACGTACGTATTGAAGATCGGGCTGAACCGAAATCGTCGACGTCAGCGCGTGGAGATAGCTGAGTTCGAAATTGGTTTCCGCCCGTTCTGCCCGGTCGCCGGCGGCTTCCGCAATCTCGATCGCGGTGTCGCCCAGCCGGGCATGGGCGATAGCGAAGCCGATCGCGCGATCATCCGTGCCGTAGCGCAGACCGCCGCCCAGATACGTTGCAATCGGCAGAGCCCGGGCATTGGCAACGCCGATGCGAACCCAGGAATCGAGCGCCTCCCCATTGGGGCCATTCGCCAGTGTCGCCTCGACCGCGGCATAGGCACCCCGGCTGCGCCACCGATCGCCGGGCGCATCCTCCGGCTCCGACAGGAACGGGGTCGCTGCGCTATAGCCCCAGGCACCGGCATAGACCCGGCCGATTTCGAAAGACCGCTCCGCCTCCGCGATCAGCAACAGGCCATCTTCGCCCGGCACAGGCACGACCGTCTTGCCAGGGTTCTCGGGATCGCCCGCGACGGCATTGAACGCCCCCACCCGCACGCCCCAGCGACCGGCCTGATGGCCATAGACGAGGGCAGTCGTGGTGGTCGGAAAGATCGATGGGCCATTGGCGCCCGATTGCGCAAGTTCGGGGCCAATGCCGTGCGAGCTGTTGAGAAACATGCTCCCCACTTCCTGCATATCGAACTCGCGATTGAGATCGATGAGCCCCGCCTTGATGCGATGGCCTTCGCCATCCAGACTGAGCTGCAGCCAGGCTTCCAGCGCGCGGAACCCCGAGTCAGCCTCGATATTGCTGACGCCCTGGCCGTCGCCCACCACGCCGTCCGAAAAGCCGCTGCCTTCGACAAGCTGCAGTTCGGCGAAGCCGGAAACCTCAACCGGTCCGTCGCCCAGATCGTTCACGCCGGCGGCCATCGTGGCCAGCCCCAGCATGCGGGTATCCTGCCCATCGCCGCCGGATGTATTGCTCAGGGTGTCGATGGTAATGCTGCCTTCGACAAACGTTTCCGTCTTTTCCGAAGCTGCGGCGGATGGCGGCATGGCCATTCCCGTGGCGGTGAGCACGGAACCGAGCATGGCATGGGCCGAGGTCGGGAATCGAAAGCGCCGCTGGGCGGCTGTGTCTTGCGTGTCTCTCATCAGGGGTGCAATGAAACGCCGGCATCTGTGCCCAACCAGATGCCAAGGTCGGATGAGATGGTGCAGATGCCGCACCGCACCCGATCGACGGCGGCCCTTGACCGGTCAGCCGCGGCGTCGATAGGTAAACCAGCTTTCGCAAACCATTGAAGGAATTCAATTGACGGACGACCAGCCCCAGCCCCCTGCAAGATCGGAAAATCCGCCATCCCGGAAATCGCTGCCGCCGTTCGAGGCCCTGCGTGCTTTCGATGCCGTGGCCCGGCTGGGCGGGGTGCGGCGGGCTGCAAAATGGCTGGACCGCGATCATGCCGTCATCAGCCGCCACCTTCGCGCGATTGAAACCTGGGCCGGTGTGCAACTGGTCGAACGCACCCCCTACGGCATTGCCTTGACCGAACGCGGGCGCGGCTATCACGAACGGGTTTCCTTCGCGATGGACATGCTGGCGCACGCGACGCTCGACCTCATGAGCGAGGGCCACCATCACCGGCTCCATATCTGGAGCACGTCGGGCTTCGCCCTGCACTGGCTGTCGAGCCGGCTCGAGGAGTTCGAGCGGCGCAATAGCGATGCCGACATTGTCCTTCGCCCAAACGACCACAGCCCGGACTTCGCCGCGCACGAGGCCGATATCGATGTCCGTTTTCACGCCACCTACGAACCGGAACCCGAGTTGCCGCCGCTGCTCAAGCGGCAGGTTCTGGTGGAGGCTCCGATCATCGCAGTCGCAAGCCCGGATTACCTGGGCAGCACCGGAACACCGCAAACGCCCGACGACCTCCTCCAGCACCGCCTGCTGCACGAAGACAGCTTCAGGACCTGGGCCAAGTGGCTCGCTTCCTACGGCGTCGACGATGCCTCACGCCTGTCCGGCGCGCGCTTGTGGGAAGGGCACATCACGCTCTACGCTGCACGGCATGGCCGGGGCATTGCCCTCACCAATCCGGTGACCGCCGGCGCGGATCTGGAATCGGGATCGCTGATCGATATCGGCAGGGACAATCCCGACTTCGCGCCGCGTCTGGGGCGCTACACGCTCTATGCCCGCCGCGATCGGTGGAATGATCCGCTGCTGCGGCGGTTCAGGAAGTGGGTGACCTCCGCCGTGCTTGCCGATTACCCCGCGCTGAAATCCGCCACCTGACCGGCAGGCTGCCGGTCACCGCAGCGCTTCGACCGCCGAATTGAAGAAGTGGTTGTCCAGTATCGCCTCGGCGAACTTCGGCTTGGACCGCGCGCTCAAAACCGTGAGCACCACGCGTTCGGCGGGATTGACGTAGATATATTGCCCGAAGATCCCGCGCGCGCTGAAAGCGCCGTCGGCGAAAGACCCTGCGGCATCGGGAACCGGCCACCACATGTATCCATAATTCAGCGGATTGCCGCCTGCCTCTCGCGGAACGGTCGATTCTTCGATCCAGCCCGCCGGCAGGACCTGCTCACCCCCGATCCGGCCATCGTTCATCGCGAACAGACCAAGGCGCGCATAATCGCGGAGCGTGGCGCAGATGCCGCTGCCTGCCACTTCCAGCCCATCGGGTGATTCCAGCCACCAGGCGGCATCCGCTTCCATCCCGAGCCGCGACCAGATCTTGTCCGATGCATAATCGGCCAGCCAGTGCCCGGTTGCCGCCTTCACCAATGCGCCCACAACATGCGTCTCGCCCGTGCTGTAGTTCCACAGCGTTCCCGGTTCCGCGATACGCGGCAGGCTGGCCATGTAGGTCATGATCCTGTCCGGCTCCTGCCCGATCTGCAGATCGAGCATGTGACGCCTGTGCGAATTGGGGTCGGTATGCGTGTCGTCCCATTCTACGCCGGATGTCATCTGCATCAGGTGGCGGATAGAGACCCCGTCATATCCGCTGCCGCGCAGGCCGGGCAGATAATCGGTCAACATGTCGTCAACCCCGCCGATGAAGCCATCGCGGATCGCGATGCCGATCAACAGAGTGCTGACCGACTTCGCCATCGACATGGACATCCAGCGGGTGGAGGCGTCGATCCCCAGCTCGTAACGCTCGTGAACGACCTTGCCGTCTTTCATCATCAGCAGTCCGGCAAGCCGATTGCGCGACACATAGTCGTAAAGATCGAATTCCTGGCCGTCCGCCCGGATCGGGAGATTTTCGATCATGGTCGCGCTCTGCGGCAGGTCGGCGACCGGCCCATCCCCGCGCGAGATACGCCGGCAGGGAAAGGCGCGATGGGTATTGCGGAACAGGTGCACCTGTTCGCCAGGCATCAGCTTGCCTGCATAGGCCTGCTCTATCGATGCCAGTGGCTGCCGGCTTTCATCCGCGCTCGCGTTCGTTTCCCCCACGGCATCGTCCTTCCTGCTTTCGTGATCCATGCCTGCAATGTCTATCGGGCCGCCGGCGGATGATCCGGTGCGAAAGCCATCCGCACCCGGTGAGGCCCGGTCACCACCGTTGCCGCGTCGCACTCGGTGCCCCTTTCGCACCGGCGCGCGCGGATTCGGCATCTGTCGGCGCCCGGCAGGACGAACAAGATGGAACTGTATTTTGGGAGAGACACGACCATGAACCACGAACGCCGGCTCTATGCCCCCGAAGCCTATGCCGCGCGCGATCCGCGCCAGATCGTGCGCGAATATCCGTTCGCGCTGCTTTTCACGAATGGAGCGGACGGACCGCTGGCGACATCCGTCCCGATCTATTTCGAAACCGACGATCCTGCCGAAACCCGGTTGATCGGTCACATGGCCCGCAAGAACCCGCACGCGCAGGCCCTGCAAACGGGCGACCGCGCGCTGGCGGTGTTTGCCGGCCCCCACGCCTACATCTCGGCCGGATGGTATCGCGAACGGCCCACGGTGCCGACGTGGGACTACGTCACCGCGCACGTGCGCGGCACGCTGGAGCCATTCGATGACGACGCGACCCAGTTGCAGCTGCTCGAACGGGTAACCGACATGGTCGAGCAAGATCGCGATCCCGCCTGGACCATGGCGCAGGCGCCCGAAGGCAAGGTGGATGCCCTGCTCCCCCATATCCGTTCGTTTCGTATCGAGATCGACAGCATCGAAGGGGTCACCAAGTTGAGCCAGACCCATCCCGCGGGCGACCGCGCAAGGGTGATCGATGCGCTGGAGGCCCGCGGACAGTTCGGCGATCGACAAATCGCGGCCCTCATGCGTGCCAACGAACGGTCTGGCGAACCGAATTGAAGCGACGCCTGTCCCGATGGTGCGCATTGCGCACCGGGACTGGCGATTTAATCATCTGATGCCTCCCGCCCCGGCAGCATACCCCGGCCCGGAACCAATGGAATGGGAGTTCGAGATGCAGCAGATTACCACCACCACCGCCGAATGGCAGGCGCTGGACCGTGAACATCACCTGCATCCGTTCACCGATCCCAAAGTGCTGGGCGAACAGGGCGTTCGCGTCTTCACCCACGCCGATGGCTGCTACATCTGGGATAGCGAAGGCAACAAGATACTCGATACCATGGCCGGGCTGTGGTGCGTGAATGTCGGCTATGGCCGGCAGGAACTGGTCGATGCGGCATCGAAGCAGATGGAAACGCTGCCGTATTACAACACGTTCTTTTCCAGCTCTACGCCGACCCAGATTCAGCTGGCACGCCGCCTTTCGGAAGTGACGCCGGCGGGGCTCGACTACATCTTTTTCGCCAATTCGGGGTCCGAAGCGAACGACACGATCATCCGGCTCGTGCGCCATTTCTGGGAGCTTCAGGGCCAGCCGAGCAAGAACGTCTTCATCGGCCGCACCCTCGGCTATCATGGCAGCACCTTGGCCGCGACCAGCCTCGGCGGCATGGCCCCCATGCACGCCATGGGGCAGTCTCTCCTCCCCGGCTTCGAACATATCATGGAACCGCACTGGTACCGCCATGGCCAGGGCAAGACAGCCGAAGAATTCGGACTGGAAGCCGCCCGCGCTCTCGAAACGAAAATCCTGGAACTGGGTGCGGAAAATGTCGCTGCATTCATTGGCGAACCTGTGCAGGGTGCTGGCGGCGTAATCGATCCGCCTTCCACGTACTGGCCCGAGATCCAGCGCATTTGCCGCAAGTACGATATTCTGCTGATCGCTGACGAGGTTATCTGCGGATTCGGCCGCACGGGACACTGGTTCGGGTCGGATACCTACGGGATAGAACCCGATCTGATGCCGATGGCGAAAGGGCTGTCGTCAGGCTATCTCCCGATCGCCGCCGTCGCCATGAACAAGCGCGTCAGCGATGTCGTGAACGGCGGCGGAGTGATCTCGCACGGCTATACATATTCGGGCCACCCGGTGGCCTGCGCCGTCGCCCTCGCCAATATCGACATTATCGAACGCGAAGGTCTGGTGGAAAAAGTCCGCGAGGAAACCGGCCCCTATTTCCGCCAGGCTCTTCAGCAACTGGCGGATGCGCATCCGATCGTCGGGGAGCTGCGCGGGGTCGGCCTGATCGCCGGCCTGCAACTGGTGCGCGACAAGGCGAACCGCGAATTCTTCCCAGCCGAAGAGCAGCCGGCCATTCAATGCCGCGAGCATTGCATTGAGGAAAATCTGATCCTGCGCGCCGTCGGCCATACGATGGTCGCATGTCCGCCGCTCACGATCAGCCGCTCCGAAATCGATGAGATGATCGAGAAGACGAAAGCCGCCCTCGACAAGACCGCTGCGGCTTACGGCCTTTTGTAACGGGAGCCGGCCGATGAACGCTATGACCGACATCGATCGCGCGAAGGATGCGCAGATCCTGGCCCGGATCGCGCCCGGCCCCGGTGCGACGGACCGTTTTCCGGTAAGCAATCCCGCCACCGGGGACCAAATTGCCGAAGTCGCCGATATGGGCGCGGAAGACGCCCGTCAGGCCATCGCCCGCGCCGCGGCTGCCCTGCCGGCATGGGCCGCGAAGACGGCCAGGGAACGCGCCGCGATCCTGCGCCGCTGGCACGATCTGATCCTGGCCAATCAGGAAGCGCTCGCAGTCCTGCTCACGCGCGAACAGGGCAAGCCCCTGATCGAAGCGATGGGCGAAGTCGCCTACGGCGCGAGCTTCGTCGAATGGTTCGCCGAGGAAGGGAAACGGGCCTACGGCGACATCATCCCGACCAACGCGGCGGGTCGTCGGCTACTCGTGCTGCGCCAGCCCGTCGGCGTGGTGGGCGCGATCACGCCCTGGAACTTCCCGGTCGGCATGGTGACGCGCAAGGTCGCACCCGCGCTTGCAGCCGGTTGCACCATCGTTCTCAAGCCGGCTGAAGATACGCCGCTCTGCGCCCTGGCCCTGGCCCAGCTCGCACGCGATGCCGGGATACCCGATGGCGTGCTGGAAGTCGTCACGGCGGTACGGGCCGAACCGATCGCCCGCGTCCTGACCGACAGCCCGGATGTGCGCAAGCTGTCCTTCACCGGGTCCACCAGAGTGGGCAAGCTGCTGATGGCCCAATGCGCGGACACGGTGAAGAAGCTCTCGCTCGAACTGGGCGGCAACGCACCGTTTATCGTGTTCGACGATGCAGACCTCGATGCCGCGGTTACCGGCGCGATCCAGTCGAAATTCCGCAACGCCGGGCAGACCTGCGTTTGCGCCAACCGCCTGTTCGTCCAGGCCGAGGTTGCGGAAGAATTCGCCGCCCGCTTCGCCGCTGCGGTGGAGGCACTGTCGGTGGGCGACGGCATGGAAACGGGCACTGCGATCGGACCGCTGATCAACGCGGCGGCCACCGCGAAAGTCGACGGGCTGGTACGCGATGCCGTGTCGAAAGGGGCGCGCTGCACGCTGGGCGGCGGGGCGCACGATCTGGGGGGCAATTTCTATGCACCGACGATCCTCACGGGCGTCGACCGTTCGATGGAGATTGCCGACGCGGAAATCTTCGGCCCCGTGGCACCGATACTGACATTCGAGACCGAAGATGAAGTGATCGCCCGCGCCAACGACACCCCTTACGGGCTCGCGGCCTATTTCTGGACGCGCGACCTCGGGCGGGCGTGGCGCGTGGCCGAACAGCTCGAGTACGGGATGATCGGCCTCAACGAAGGCTTCATATCCAGCGAGGCCGCACCGTTCGGCGGGGTGAAGGAATCGGGCATCGGCCGCGAAGGGTCGAAGTACGGTTTGGATGAATTCCTCGAGTTGAAATATTTCACGATGGGCGGCCTATCCGCCTGAAGCACCCGACGGCGAAGCCGCCTTGGGTTTCGCCGATCCACGACATGGCAGGGGGGAATGCGGCGCCAGGCCGCCCCCCGGGGCCTGAACACCCAGGAGACAATCGATGCGCGTCGGCGTTCCCAAAGAGATCAAGAGCAATGAATACAGGGTCGGCCTGACTCCCGCCGCGACTGCGGAACTCACCGCGCGCGGGCATGAGGTGGTCGTCCAGTCCAGCGCCGGCGAAGGGATCGATTTCACGGATGCGGACTATCAGGAAGCCGGTGCCCGGATAGTGCCCGCAGCAGAAGCTGTGTTCGAAAGCGCCGACCTGATCGTCAAGGTGAAGGAACCGCAATTGCCCGAATGCGCGCTGCTGACGCCGCGGCACACGCTTTTCACATACCTCCACCTCGCTGCCGATCGGCCGCAGACCGAAGCGCTCCTGCAATCGGGCGCGACCTGCATCGCCTATGAAACGGTCACCGATGCACGGGGCGCCCTGCCCCTTCTGCGGCCGATGTCCGAAGTCGCCGGCCGGATGAGCGTGCAGGTCGGTGCGCGGTTCCTGGAGAAGGAGCAAGGCGGACGCGGTGTGTTGCTGGGCGGCGTCCCAGGCGTGGAACCGGCACGGGTCGTCGTGCTCGGCGGCGGTGTCTCCGGCCTCAACGCTGCGCAGATCGCGCTGGGCATGAGAGCAGACGTCACGATCTTCGATATTTCCACGGTCCGCCTGGCGGAACTGGACGGGTTTTTCGACGGCAAGGTAAAAACGGCTTTCGCATCGCGCGCCGCCATTGCGGAAGCCGTTGCAGAGGCACACCTGGTCATCGGTGCGGTCCTCGTCCCCGGCGGCGCGGCGCCCAAACTCGTCACGCGCGAGATGCTCAAGACGATGAAGCATGGCTCGGTCCTCGTCGACGTCGCGATCGATCAGGGGGGCTGCTTCGAAACCTCGCGCGCGACGACCCATCAGGATCCCGTTTTCGAAGTCGATGGCATCGTCCATTACTGTGTCGCCAATATTCCCGGCGCGGTTCCCCGCACCAGCACGCTGGCGCTCAACAACACGACGCTGCCCTTCGTGCTCAATCTGGCGGACCGCGGTGTCGAGGCGGCACTGGCCGCCGATCCCCATCTCAGGAACGGATTGAATGTGGCCGGGGGCGAGATCACGCACCCTGCAGTATCCGAAGTCTTCCCCGACCTCGTGCGCAGCGCTGCGTGAACGACGAAGGCGAACGCTGATGCAACGGAAGATCGCCGCCGCCCTGCTCGCAACGACATTCGCGACCGTCCCCGCACTGGCCGGTGACGGGGCGGAGCAGGATTCCCGCATGGCCGAGCTGGAAGCCCGGCTGGAAGCGCAGGAAGCGCGCATTCTCCAGCTCGAGCGTCAGTTGCTGGCGGCGACCGCAGCACCCGTGTCGCCCCCCCGGGCGCAGGTGGAAGGGCAAGCCGGAAGCGTGAGGGTAGCCGGAAGCCCCTCACCCAGCCCAATGCCCGCCGTGGCGACGGCCGCCCCGGCCTCCCCGTCCGCTCCGGCATTGAGCGTTTCGGGTGACCTGCGCCTGCGCTACGAACATAATGGGAGCGACAACGATGCGCCTGACGACGGGCGCGGCGTAATCCGCGCCCGGATTCGCGCGGGTTACCAAGTCAACGATTGGCTCCAGCTCGGCGCGCAGCTGGCGACCGGCAGCCAGGACGATCCCAATACGACCGACGTCACCCTGGGCAACTTCAACGACGATCTGGAAGTCAGCCTCGATCAGGCTTACGCCCATCTTTCGCGCGGCGGCCTGGATGTCTGGGGTGGGAAGTTCCCGCAAGTGTTCCGGCGAACCGATCTGGTCTGGGACGGGGACGTCAGCCCGCAAGGGCTTGCCGCCCGCTACCGCGTTCCCCTGGCCGAAGGGCTCTCGCTCGGTGCGACCGGGATCTATTTCCCCATCGATCGTTCGGTGGCCGGACCTGACAGCACAATGACGGGCGGCCAGGTGGAACTGGCTGCCGACGGTGCGGCATGGTCCGCGGCCATCGCCGCCGCATACTACGATTACCGCCTGGGAAGCGTCGCCAGTGCCGACACCGGCGATTTTCGCGGCAACCTGCTACGCCCCGATGGGCGCTATCTCTCCGACTTCGATCTTGTTGACGTGATCGCCGAAGTCCGGGTGCAGCCGTGGGATGCCCGCTGGCCGATTTCTCTCACCGCGGACTACGTGAAGAACTTCGGCGCCGCGACCGGGGCCGACAGCGGATATAGCGCGGCCCTGGCAATCGGGCGGGCGGAAGAAGCGGGGGATTTGCGCTTCGGCTATGCCTACTCGCGGGCCGAAGCCGACGCGGTCTTCGCCGCGTTTTCCCACGACAACATCAATATCGCGACGAACTATCGCCTGCACGCGCTGAGCGCCGATTACGCCTATCGCGATGATCTGATGTTCAACGCGACGCTCTACCTCTACCGGCCGGACGAACCGCTTCACGCGGGGGCTAACGATCCCGGCGACTGGCTCTCAAGATTCCGCCTGAACGCGCTCGTAACCTTTTAACCGCGTGGGCTGACGCCAGCCCAACCGTCGGCGCGCAGGGCATCGCCATGCTCGTCCAGCGCCGGCGGGCCCAGATCGTCGCGCGGCGCGGATGCGGAAAGGCGCACCGGACAGGCCACGCCCGGCAGCTCGCCCAGCGCCCGGTGCGGCATGACCCTGCGAACGCCCCTTGCCTGCACATGCGGATCGGCGAAGACATCGCCCATCGCGTTGACCGGCCCTGCCGGGATGCCAGCGGCGCGCAGAGCGTCTAGCCATTCGGCGGCGCTGCGGCGCAGGAACTCTTCCTCCAGAGCCGGGATCAGGCGATCGCGGTTGGCGACGCGTCCGGCGTTGGTCACAAGGCTGGGATCACGGCTCAGATCCTCCCGCTCCAGCAGCACGCAAAGCTGCCGGAACTGTGCATCGTTGCCGACTGCGAGCGCAATCGTGCCGGTGGACGTCGCGAAGGCTTGATAGGGCACGATGCTGGGGTGGGCGTTGCCATGCCTTGGCGGATCGCGCCCCTCGGCGAGATAGGCCGCAGCCTGGTTGGCCAGCGACGCGATCTGCACGTCGAGCAGCGACGTCTCCACCCACTGGCCCAGGCCTGTGCTCTCTCGCTGGTGGAGCGCGGCCAGAATGCCGTTGCAGGCATAGAGGCCGGTCAGGATGTCGGTCAGGGCAACGCCGGCCTTCATCGGCTGGCCATCGGGTTCGCCAGTCAGGCTCATCAGGCCGCCCATGGCCTGCACGATGAAATCGTATCCCGGCAGACTGGCATAAGGACCGTCCTGCCCGAAGCCGGAGATCGAGCAATAGATCAGCCGCGGATTGCGTGCACGCAAGGTTGCCTGGTCGAGACCGTAGCGGGCGAGCCCGCCAACCTTGAAGTTTTCCACCAGCACATCCGCTTCGTCGGCCAGCGACGCGACGAGCGCTGCGCCTTCGGGCGTACCGACGTCGACGGCCAGCGACCGCTTGCCCCGATTGGCGCAGGTGAAATAGGCGGCTTCGCGACTTCCGTCGGGCGCGGTGAACCAGGGCGGTCCCCATCCGCGCGTGTCATCGCCCGTGCCGGGCCGCTCGATCTTGATTACCTCTGCGCCGAGATCGGCGAGAAGCTGGGTGGCCCACGGGCCGGCCAGGACCCGACTGAGATCGAGCACCCGCACCCCGTCAAGCGCCCGCGCCGCCCTGTTCTGCCCCGGCATCGTTTCCTCAACCAAAAGCCGCCAAGCCCGTCTGCGCGCGGCCCAGGATCAGCGCATGAATGTCGTGCGTCCCCTCGTAAGTATTGACCGCTTCCAGATTGCACAGGTGCCGCATGACGTGGAATTCGTCCGAAATTCCATTTCCGCCGTGAATGTCGCGCGCCTCGCGGGCGATGGCCAGCGCCTTGCCGCAGCTGTTGCGCTTGACGATCGAGATATTCTCTACCGGGCAGCGGCTTTCGTCGAGCAAGCGCCCCACCCGCAGACAGGCCTGCAGACCCAGCGTGATTTCCACCTGCATTTCCACCAGCTTGCGCTGGACGAGCTGGGTTGCCGCGATCGGGCGGCCGAACTGTATCCGGTCGAGCGCGTACTGATGCGCCGCCTGCCAGCAGAATTCGGCGGCACCAAGCGCGCCCCAGGCAATCCCGTACCGGGCCTTGTTCAGGCAACCGAACGGCCCGCCCAAACCGCGGGCCCCGGGCAGAAGCGCGCTTTCGGGCACGAACACATCGTCCAGCACGATCTCTCCGGTAACGGAAGCCCGCAGCGCCAGCTTGCCTTCGATCTTCGGGGCGGAGTAGCCGGCAGCATCTGCCTCCACGATGAAGGCACGGATCACACCGTCCAGCTTCGCCCAGACGATCGCAATGTCGGCAATGGGGCTGTTGGTGATCCACATCTTGTTGCCGTTGAGGCGATAGCCACCCTCGACACGGTCCGCGCGGGTGCGCATCCCGTCAGGGTCGGAACCGTGATCGGGCTCGGTCAGGCCGAAGCATCCTATCATCCGCCCGGCAGCGAGTTCGGGCAGATACATCGCGCGCTGCGCATCGTCGCCGTAAGCAAAGATGGGATGCATGACGAGCGACGACTGGACGCTCATCGCGGAACGGTATCCCGAATCGACGCGCTCCACCTCGCGAGCGATCAGTCCATAGGCGACGTGACCGGCATCAGCCCCGCCGTATGCTTCGGGCAGCGTCGCGCCGAGAAGGCCAAGCCCGCCCATCTCGGTCATGATTTCCCGATCAAACTGCTCGTGCCGGCCAGCCAGCAGGACACGCGACATCAGTGATGACTGACAGTAATCGCGTGCCATATCGCGGATCAGGCGCTCCTCTTGCGTGATCTGCGATTCGAGATCGAAGGGATCGTCCCATTTGAATGCCGTCCGTTCCGCCAATTTCCTGCTCCTGCCGTTCAACGATTGGGGGCAGGAAAGCGGAAGGCGGGTGAAAACGAAAGCGAACACTTGCCATGAATTCATGCGTGTTGGTAATGATATGGGAGTGCAACCGATAGAGATCCCACCGCGCCGGCAAATGCCCCGAATGCACGAACTCGTCGCGTTCGAAGCCGCCGCGCGCCATCGCAGCTTCACCGGCGCGGCGGTGGAACTGAACCTGACGCAAGGGGCGATCAGCCGGGCAGTCGCTGCGCTGGAACAGCGGTTGCGCACGCCGCTGTTCAAACGCGTCCGCCAGCGCGTGAGTCTGACCCCAGTGGGCCGCGACTATCAGGATCAGGTGCGCGCCCTGTTGGGGCAGCTCAACACCGCGACGCGGCAGGCCATGTCGGCAGGGACGGTGGAACAGACGCTCCATATCGCAACGCTACCGACATTCGGCATCCACTGGCTGACACCGCGCCTGCCGCAGTTCCTGGCCCTGCACCCGCACGTAACGGTCAACCTGGCATCGCGGACACGCCCGTTTTCGTTCGAGGCCGAAGGCTTCGACCTGGCGATCCATCATGGAGAGGATGCCTGGCCCGGTGGGACCCTGCGGCGCATTGTCGACGAGACGATGGTGCCGATGTGCAGCCCCGAATATCGGGAGGCCAAAGCAATCGAAGCTCCGTCCGACCTGGGGCGGGCCACGCTGATCCATCTCAGGACCAGACCCGCAGCCTGGGCCGAATGGCATGCCGCGGCCGGGCTGCGCGGGGACGGCGCCTATCGCGGCCCCGTTTACGACCAGTTCGGTATGGCCGTATCCGGCGCGGCGGCGGGTCTGGGCGTGGCGCTCCTCCCCGAACTGTTCGCGGCGGAGCAGATCGAGGATGGCAAACTGGTTACGCTGTTCGATCTGGAGCTGCGCACGGGCAGTGCATATTACATCGTGCTGCCGGAAGCGGGCGACAAGCCAGCCGCAGTGGACTTCGCCGAATGGCTGGCCACTCAACTGCCGGGATAAGAAACGTAAACCGGCAGACGGCGCGGCAACTCAGCGTCCTTCATTCGCCCCTTCGGCAGAATGCGCGAGCCGGAAGCCGACGGTGAAAAAGCCCTGGTCTTCCGGTCCGCGAAGCCGAAAGCGTTCTTCCAGAAATTCGCCCGCATCGCCGTAGGAACCGCCACGTATCGAATGGTATCCCCCAGTGGGGCATTCGCCCCTGGCCGAGCCGTCAGCAGGCGCGCCAACGTAATCGTCGTGATAGCAGTCAGCCTGCCATTCCCACACGTTGCCGCGAATATCGTAGAGACCCAGCCGATCGGCGGGAAAGCTGCCGACCGGCGCGGTTTCGATCCACACATCACGCCCTTCGGCCTTGCCGCCGCAACATTCCACCTTACCAATATTGGCGAGTTCGTGCGTCACGCCGGGACCGCCGCCCCGCGTGTCGCCGAGATCGGCCAGGGTCGCGGCGTATTCCCACTCCGCTTCGCTCGGCAGGCGGTATTGCCTGCCGGTCGCGGCATTCAGCCAGCCGATGAACGCCTGGGTATCGCGCCAGCTTACGCAGACCACAGGATGATCGGCAGCCTGGGCAAATCCCGGTGTCTGCCAGTTGCGATCCGGGTCGATATGCCAGCTGGTATCGTCGGTATAGACGTTGCACTTTCCGGCCGAGACATAGCCGGTTTCCTCAGTAAATCGGCGGAAGGCGTCAAGGGTCACTTCGTGCGCAGCAAGGTGGAACGGAGCGACGGTGACCTGGCGTGTCGGGCCGTCGATCGGGCCATATCCGCGATCGACCGTCGCGCCCATGGCGAAAGTCCCGCCGGGAACAGCGACCATTTCCGGCACTGCCTCCTGATACCGCGCCTCACCCTGAGGCGAAGCCGCAACCAGCAGGATAGAGGCAGCGGCGACACCCGCCGCAAGCCGTTTAGCGCTGGCGCGCGCTGCCGGCCCAGGCCGGGTTCCAGTCGATTCCGTGCTGATCGCTCATCTCCCAATAGAACTTGGTGCGTGGCCGGTCGTAATTGCCGATTTCGTTCATCGTCGCGGAATCGTAGAGCCGCCCATTGACCATCGTGTAGATAACGCTGTCGGAGTTCTGGATATCGGCCAGCGGGTCCCGTTCCAGAACGATAAGGTCCGCGAGCTTCCCGGGCTCTATCGATCCGAGCTGATGATCGAGGCCCCAGGTCTTCGCGCCGTTGATCGTGGCGGCACGCAGGATGCGCATCGGCGCCATTCCCCCTTCCGCCAGCAACTGCATTTCCCAATGGAGCGCAATGCCTGCCGCCTGCCCGTGGGACCCGACATTTACGACCACGCCTGCATCGTCGAGCCGCTTGATCGAACGCGCGACCGAACGGAAACCGACGTCGTACAGTTCATCCGCCTGATGGACCGATTGCATCGCCCGCACGTAGAGCGGCGCATCCGAAGGCCCCTGGATCGGGTTGTAGGCATTGTTGATCCCGGGAATGAAGGTGCGGACCTTCGGCGCCTTCCACGGCTCCTGGTTCTGGTAGATATAGTTCTCGCCGAACAGTTCACCGAATGTGACCACGAGCGTCGGCGTCGTGGACATTTGCGAATTTCTGAACAGCTGCAGCAGGTCGTCATAATAAGTCGCGACCGGCAGATTGTGTTCCAGGTTGGTGTAGCCATCGAGGATCATCGACACGTTGTCGTAGAAGTGGCCCGCCCCTTCTGCGTCGACCATCAGCCCTTCTTCCGCGGCAGCCTGCAGCAGCCATTGCTTCTGCTCGCGCGTGGTCAGCTTGTAGCTTTTCAGCACCGTGCCACCGATGGCGGTCTTGCGGCGAATGACGGCGCGGGCATCTTCGAGATTGCGGATCCGGTTGAAGACGCGATCGGGCTTCCCCGACCGGCCGTAAATGACATGCCCCGTCGTCAGCCAGCGCGGGCTGACCATCAGGCCGGCAATGGTCATTTCGCCGGTTTCGTAACTCGGCAGCTCGTTCGCATAAGGATCGAAGTTGGTCGTCACACCATAAGCCAGCGCCGCGTAGCGAACGGCGTGCTTCTGCGGCATGGCGCCGGTTCCATAACAGCAATCGATGTGACCGTGCGCATCGAAGAAGCCGGGCATCAGCGTCTTGCCCGTCAGATCGTATACTTTAGCCGCATCCGGTATCGCCACCTCACCCGCCGGCCCCACCGCCGTGATGCGATTGCCTTCGACCACCACCGCCCCGCTTTCGATGATCGTGTCGTCGCTCGTCATCGGCAGAATGCGCGCGTTGACGAAGGCTATGCTGCCTTGCGGCACGTCGGCCGGCGCGCTTAGTGCGACCGAGTGTGCCGGCTTCTCCACAACCCCGCCCGCGTCGGGACGCGTTGCGAAGACATCGGGACCGAGCGTCCAGAAAAGCTGCCCGGAAACGTCACTCCATGCCAGTTCGAAACCGCCCGAGCGAGTCAGCAGGCGGGCCGCCGGGTTGTTCCGCGCGGTGATCGCGATCGGCTCGCCGGTGGGCCGAAACGGCATCACGTTCAGTTCCTGGAATTCCTTGAATGCGATCCATTCAAGATCGGGGCTCAGCGTGAAATCCCCGGTATCGGCGGTTTCGGCATATGCGTGGTCGCGTATGTCGCCGCCTTGCGCCGCGACGCTGCGCAGGATTACGGCGCGCCGGGCATCGAAGTCCGGCAGCCCCATGAAATAGATTCGCTGGTCATCGGGGGAGAAGCGCGCGACCCCCCTGGCCGGCGCCAGATAGCGCGGCTGCCTGCCATCGACGCCAACGACGTAGAGCCCCGCAACGTCGTGCGCGCCGCCCATCTGGGCATCGGGGTCGAGAATGCGGTAGGCGATCTGTCGGCCGCTGTTGGCAAACACCGGCTCGGCAATGATCCCGCCGCTGCGCACCAGGACTTTTTCCTCATCCCCTTCGGCGCTGCGCAGGCGAAGCGTGCTGCCCGACTCGTCATCCCATTCGACGTAGGCAATCCAGCGACCATCGGCAGACCATCGCGGATCGGTCTGGGCGGCATCGCTACCGGTCAGGGGGCGCGGCGGAGCATCGCCAGCCATGTCCTGGCGCCAGATGCGCCCCAGCGCGCGAAAAAGAATCTCGTTGCCGTCAGGCGACGGAGCGATCTGGCGGACGACCTTTACGTCAAGGCGGTCGGGCGCCAGGTCCAGTTCGGTGCGCACGGCCCGATGAATCTCGTGCCGGGCATTCGCGCGGAAGGGAATGTCGGCGGCTTCGCCGGTTCGCATGTCGACTTTGACCAGTTCACCCTTGGCCCAGACGGCCACATGCCGGCTCTGTTGCAAAGATTGGCGGCAGTCAGAGGTAGGCTGTCGCTCTGCGCCGATCAGGCGGCTGCTGCGAAATGGTGGTTGAGCATGCCCATGGCCTCCGTCAGCGCCGAGGGCC
>Ga0316207_10000144_pt1 | contig 145593 bp, 126 predicted proteins | sample 6weekpyrite_MG_FD_204943 | JGI IMG/M metagenome (GOLD analysis project Ga0316207, IMG submission 204943) | Microbial mat bacterial communities from mineral coupon in-situ incubated in ocean water Damariscotta River, Maine, United States -... | ecosystem: Environmental > Aquatic > Marine >... | reverse complement strand
ATACGCGCGAATCTCATCGAGGCCGGAAAGCGACGAGGCTTTCATTAACAGGCCGGATATACGAGCGCAATCTATTTTCTGTCTATCAGCGATCAATGCCTTGCAAAACGGGAAGAGACCATATACGCAATGACATATTCTGAACTTAATCAGAAATCCCTCAGCAGCTAGTCCCTGACCGCTTCCACCCCAAAAAAGAGCGCCATCTCATCACCAATCGCTGGCAACGCGTAGGTCACATCAAACTCCGAACGCTTGATCTTGGCGGTCGCATCAAATCCACAGACATATTTCTTTTTGGTCGGATCCATCGGGTGGATACCGCAGTTAATACTGCTCACTTCAAGCGCCACCTGTTTGGTTACCCCCTTGATGGTCAGATCACCATGCACCGTCGCCTGCTTGCCGCCGTGATGAAACTCGATCTTGCTCGATTTATAGGTGATCTCCGGGAACTCCATCACATTAAGGAAATCGGGCGAACGCAGGTGATCATCGCGCTTCTTCATGCCGGTATAGACCGATGCCGCATCGATCACGATATCAACTGAACCCTTGCCTGCCGCCTGGTCCATTGTGATCTTGCCACTGGTCTTGCCGAAGTGGCCCATCATGGTTGAGAAACCGAGATGGTTGATCTTGAAATGGGGGTAGGTGTGAAATGGATCGATCGTAAAACGCTCCTCCTTGGCAGATGCCGCCATCGGCAGTGCCAGCATCAACAGGGCTACAAGGCTAAATCTGTTCATCGTTACGACTCCTTCGTTAGATTGATAGTTGTGTGATGGCAAATAGCTTACGCGTTAAAAGAGCGGGTCGCCACTCTCAAGCCAGGTGACATAGACCGCCCCACCTGCAACCGGCGCAAGGCATAATAAAAGCAGGGCCATCTTCAGCCACTGCGGGCGCTCCTCCGGCAGCGGCACCCGCGCCACCAGCGGTAGCGCCGCGAGGATCAGCAGTGTATACCACGGCAGTTTGGCGTAGACCTGCGCCGCGACCCCAAGCAAACCGCAGAGTAGCGCGGTTGGCACCACCAGCAGCGCGCCCGCGTTTATCCGTGACGAAAAGAGCCCGGCCAGCAGATATCCACCCATTGCAGCTGCAACCGCTCCAGCGAGTTGCCCCAGCAACGCCGATGCCGCAAACAGTGCCGAGATACTGGTACCACCGGCCAGCGCCAGTAGTCCGGTCGCGGCACGCTCACCCTTATCTCGCAGTGAAATAAATGCCGCCAGCAACCAGCCGACGTAAGCCCCACTCAGCGCCACCGTCACCCATGTCTGCCACTCGTCACTCTTGCGCATCAACACCGGCCACACGATCCACACCACCGCACCAAATCCTGCTGCGAAAAAGAGTAACAGCAGCCAGCGCGGCGCATTGCGATAGAGGTCAAAGATCAATCCAATACCTAGCGCCACCAGCCCCAGCAACAGGATCTTGCGGGTACTGGTGAGTGGAAAGAGCTTGAGATCGGTAATCAGCCATGCGGAGAGATAAAACCCGGCCGCAACCGAGATCGCCGCCCAGAAACCGACCGTGCGATAGAGAACCAGCCCCAGCAGTAGCGACGCGATGAAAGGTGCGACACCGGACTGGAACATTGGATTGGCGAGTAGTTCGTTCACGGTTGAGAGTTTAACCTGTTGGTTTTATTAGGCAACTGTCTTTTGAACATATGACAGGCAAATACTCACTACAGGATATGGCTCGCCAAATTATCAACGAACTTGTTTTGGATGTACCTGGGTGCTAATTTAATCAAAAAAATATATATTTAGGGCCGCTTTAAAAAACCAGTAAATATGCAATATACGACTGCAGCATATTACGGTGTTAAGCCCGCTTGAAAATTCCCGAAAATGTACATACACTGTACATATGATTAAATTTGAATGGGGTTCCACCAAGGCCGCATCGAATCAGAAAAAGCATGGGGTTTCGTTTGACGAAGCTAAGCCCTTGTTTTATGACGAATTTGCGGTTCAATTCTACGATTCTGATAGTTCGGAGCTAGAAGAAGAGCGATTTCTTATGTTGGGACTGAGCTGCGATTCTAGAGTTCTTCTCGTATGCACTGTGAAAGAGACTCAGGAAGTACAATCCGAATCATATCTGCCCGCAAAGCGACTAAGAAAGAACGCAAGTTCTACGAAGGTGATTCATGATGAAAAAAGAATATGATCTCTCAAAAATGAAGTCTCGGAAAAATCCATATGCTTCAAAACTAAAAAAGCCAGTAACAATGAGGCTTAGCGAAGATGTCATCGATTACTTTAAGAGCATGGCCGAGGATTCGGGCGTTCCTTACCAAAGCCTAATTAATTTGTATCTTCGTGACTGTGTAGCTCAGCATCGTAAGGTTGATATCACTTGGCATAAACAGGCCTAACAATGGCAATTGAGAGGGACAAACCTCCGCGGTGCTTGGCTTGCCCCTCATTGCTGGCGATATACGGCAGCCGGATAATCCACTGTTAGCATTTTGAAAAGTTGAGGAGAGTCATTTTGAAACAATGGTATGAACAGCTTTTCGAGAATTACAGCAAAAAATATGATGAAGAGTCGTTCGCTCAAGGAACAGCGGGTGAATGTGATTTTATAGAGCAGGAAATTAGTCATAACAAGTCCATTCAAATACTTGATATTGGCTGTGGTACAGGCAGACATGCCATCGAACTGTCTGAAAGAGGATATTCTGTTAAAGGAATAGACTTATCTCAATCGCAAATTGATAGCGCTATAGAAAAGTCAAAAGAAAAAGGGTTGAACATCGGTTTTAGCGTAGCTGATGCCCGTACCTTAAAGTTTGAAGCAGAATTTGATTTAGTAATTATGATATGTGAGGGTGGGTTTTCTCTCATGGAAACGGATGAGATGAATTATCAGATTCTGAGTAATGCATCGAAAGCACTAAGACCAAAAGGCAAGTTTATTTTTACCACCCTGAATGGGTTGTTCCCACTATTTCACTCCGTTAAAGAGTTTATCAACTCAGGAGCAGAAAAGGGGCAGACTTCCGAAAACACATTCGATTTAATGACATTCCGAGATCATTCGGTATACGAAACAGAGGATGACTCAGGGAATAAGTTATCGTTGAAGTGCAATGAACGCTACTATGTTCCTTCAGAAATTAACTGGCTTGTTAAGTCTGCTGGTTTTTCCAGGGTCGACATTTATGGAGCCAAACTCGGTCAATTCTCCAGGTCTGATACGTTAACCACCGAGGATTATGAGATGCTGGTGATCGCGGAGAAATAAAAATGCTAACAAAAGCGAGTAGCCCGGATGGAGTGTCAACGGAATCCGGGATCATTGTGGCAATAGTTTTCCCGGATTCCACTGCGTTACATCCGGGCTACTAAACTGATCCTCAACCCAGACGACTATCCGCCGCATCCGACGAAGACTGACCACGCTCATCCTTAAACGTAATCTCCGCCATCTGCCCCTCAATCCAGCCCTCAACCTCCTTGTTGATCTCTTCGATGCTCTTATCTTTACTCTCGATCACCGGCCCAATGCGTACCTGAATGGTACCCGGCTGTTTGATGAACTTGCGCCGCGACCAGAACTCACCGGCATTGTGCGCCATCGGCACCACCGGGTAGCCGCTGCTGTGGGCAAGCGATGCGCCACCCAGCGCATAGCGCCCTTTTTTTCCGGGGGGGATGCGTGTCCCTTCCGGAAAGATCACCACCCAGCGTCCATTTTTGAGGCGCTGCGTCCCCTGATCGATCAACTGCTGTCGCGCCTTGCCGCGTGCCTTGCGGTCGATCGCAATCGGTTCCAGCATCGCCAGTCCCCAGCCAAAAAAGGGTACCTTCAAGAGCTCGCGCTTCATCACCCACACCTGCGGCGGAAAGATCACCTGCAACGCCAGTGTCTCCCAGGTCGACTGATGTTTGGACATCACAATCGCATTCCCCTCGGGGATGTTTTCGCGCCCTTCAATCTGATAACGCACGCCGCAGGTAAGCTCCAGCCACCACAGATTGAGGCGTGCCCATTGCGATAAAAAGCCATATCGCACAGAAAACGGCAATGGAAAGGTGAATAGACACAGGATCGCAAACACCACTATCGACGACCACATGCCCAGTGCAAACAATAGAGACTTTAATAACAACACCTGACTACACCTCAATTATCAACGGTTAACCAATCTCAAATTACTGACTCAGCAAGCCATCAACTGCCGCCGCCAGATCATCAAACACATCGACAGACTCAGCAAGCTGGGCCAGTTTTTTCTCAGTCGACACCCCTTTGCCTGTGCGCACCAGTATCGCGCGAGCACCCACCATCTGCGCCGCCTGCAGGTCACGCAGTGAATCACCAATTGCCGGCACTCCGGTAAGCTTTACCTGCAGACGCCTTTCAATATCGCGCAACATTCCCGGCTTTGGCTTGCGGCATTCGCATCCATCATCCGGCCCATGCGGGCAGTAGAAGATCGCATCGATCCGACCGCCGGCACTCCCCACCTCACGCTGCATCTTTTCATGAATGCGATTGAGTGTCCCCAGGTCAAAGTAGCCGCGTGCAACCCCAGACTGGTTGGTCGCCACCACTATCTGATAACGCGCATGGCTCAGACGCGCAATCGCCTCGGCACTGCCGGGCAGCAGTCGCCACTCATCGGGGGACTTGATGAAGGCGTCGGAGTCCTCGTTAATCACGCCATCACGATCGAGCACAATCAGTTTCATAACGACAATTTGCGCTTACGCCGCCTGTGGCGAGTGCAGACAGGAGAGATCCGCCGCCCGCATGAACAGGCCGAGCAGGGCGTTGAGCAACGCGATGCGATTGTTGCGCAGCGCTGCATCGTCGACCATCACCATCACCTCATCAAAGAAGCGATCAACCGTGGCCTGCAATCCTGCGAGTTCTGTCAGAGCGGCACTGTAGTCACCTGCATCGAACTGCGGCTCGACCACTGCGCGCATCTCATTCAATGCGGTAAAGAGCGCCTGTTCTGCTTCGTCACTCAACAACGACTGGTCGATCTCAGAGGTTATCTCGCCCTCTACCTTCTTCAGAATATTGGCGATACGTTTGTTGGCCGCGGCGAGGCTTTCGGCCTGCGGCAGTTGGCGAAAGGCCTCTACCGCGCGCAGTCGCAGATCAAAGTCGCGCGGCGCTGTGGGACGACGCGACCACACCGCCTCGAACAGCTCTCGGCCGATGCCGTTGTCAACGTAATAACCGCGCAGGCGATCCATCATAAAGTCGAAGGCCTGTTCGGTCACCTCATCAGCCACCTTCACATTACCCTGAGCACTGTATTGCTGCGTCGCCAGCTGCAACAGCTGCTGCAGATCGAGCGGCAACTCACGTTCAACGATAATTCGCAACACACCGAGTGCGGCGCGACGCAGCGCAAACGGATCTTTATCCCCGGTCGGCGGCTGACCGATGGCGAAGATGCCCACCAGCGTATCGAGCTTGTCTGCAATCGCAAGCGACTGCGCAATCGCACTCTGCGGCAGATCATCACCGGCAAAACGCGGCATGTACTGCTCATCGAGTGCAGTGGCGACCTCGAGCGGAACACCACCATGGATCGCATAATAGCGCCCCATGATCCCCTGTAGTTCTGGAAACTCACCCACCATTTCGGTCATCAGATCACACTTCGACAGCTCACCAGCCTGTTGTGCCAATGCACGATCACCACCCAGTTGCGCTGCAATCTCTGCTGCAACTGCTGCGACACGGGTAGACTTCTCTTTCAGGGTACCGAGCTTTTTCTGGAATACCACGCTGTCGAGTCGCGCTGACAACGCGGCCAGTGGCTGCTTGCGATCCTGCTGCCAGAAGAAGACGGCGTCCGACAGGCGTGGACGAATCACACGTTCGTTACCACGACGTACCACATCCATATTGGTACTCTCGATATTACTGACCGTGATGAAGTGCGGCAGCAGCTCACCGGTATCGCTCACCACATGAAAATATTTCTGGTGCCCCTTCATCGCCGAGATCAACGCCTCGGGCGGTACTTCCAGAAAACGTTGCTCGAAGTTACCCGCCAGGGCGACGGGCCACTCCACCATACCGGTCACCTCATCTAGCAGCGCCTCATCGATCACCGCTTTACCGCCAATCCCGGCGGCGACCTCCATCACCTGCGCACGCACCGCCTCGCGGCGCGCTGCAAAATCGACCATCACATGTCCTTCGCTCTCCAGCAGCGGTGCATAGGCTGTGGGCTCGGCTAGATAGATTGTTTCAGGATGATGAAAGCGATGGCCACGGGTAGTCTGTCCGGTTTCGACGCCAAACATCGAGGTATTGATCACCTCATCACCCAACAGCATCACCAGCCAGTGAACCGGGCGGACAAACTCCGCCTGCAACGCACCCCAGCGCATCCGTCTGGGGATCGGCAGCTGTTTCAGCGCCGTCTCAATAATTGCGGGCAACAACTCACGGCTCGCCTCACCCTGCCTGGCGCTGCGAAACACCAGCCACGCCCCCTTGCTGGTCTCGACAGTCTCCAGCGCTTCAACCTCGACACCGCATGAACTTGCAAAGCCCTGCGCGGCACGGGTGGGAATACCATCGCCATCGAATGCGGCGGTGACCGCAGGACCGCGGCGCTCATCGACACTATCCGCCTGCGCCACCACCAGCCCTTTAACCAGCACTGCGAGACGACGCGGCGCGGCGTACCACTGCGTCTCCGAATAATCGAGTGCGGCCTTGTTCAGCCCTTCACGCACACCGCTGTCGAGCGCCACGCCCAGTTTGCGTAGCGCCTTCGGGGGTAGCTCTTCGGTACCAATCTCAAAAAGAAAATCACGTCTCTCAGACACGGCTTGTTATCCCCAGTTTAATTTCGATATCACAGCGATGGTCAGGCATCGTTTGCACCGTCACCACACATCGGAAAGCCGAGCTTTTCTCGTGCCGCATAGTAGGCCTCTGCCACCGCGCGCGATAGTGCACGTACGCGACCGATAAAGCGTGCACGCTCTGTAACACTAATTGCGTGACGCGCATCAAGCAGGTTAAACAGATGCGACGCCTTCAACACCGTCTCATAGGCGGGCAGCGGCAGCCCCGCTTCGATCAGTTTCTGACTCTCGCTTTCGCAGTTATCGAAGGCTGCAAAGAGTGCATCGACATCGGCATGTTCAAAATTGTAGGCCGACATCTCGACCTCGTTCTGGTAAAACACATCGCCGTAGGTCACCTTGCCAAGCGGGCCGTCGGCCCACACCAGATCAAAGACACTCTCGACCCCCTGCAGATACATCGCGATGCGCTCCAGCCCGTAGGTGATCTCACCGGTGACCGGGGCACAGTTGAGACCGCCGACCTGCTGGAAATAGGTGAACTGCGTCACCTCCATGCCGTTAAGCCACACCTCCCAGCCGAGTCCCCACGCGCCGAGCGTCGGTGACTCCCAGTTGTCTTCGACAAAACGGATATCGTGTTCGAGCGGGTCGATCCCCATCGCCCGCAGCGAGTCGAGATAGAGTTGCTGAATCTCCAGCGGCGACGGTTTGATCACCACCTGAAACTGGTAATAGTGCTGCAGACGATTTGGGTTTTCACCATAGCGACCGTCGGTGGGACGACGTGACGGCTGCACATAGGCGGCCGCCCACGGCTCCGGACCGATCGAACGCAGAAAGGTGGCTGGGTGGAAGGTACCCGCCCCCACCTCCATATCATACGGCTGTAGCAACACACAGCCGTGCTGCGCCCAATATTGCTGCAACCCCAGGATGAGCCCCTGAAAAGTTGAACTGTCTATCGTCTGGAGATCTTTCACGTCTGCTTTGCTGCTTAAATTATATAAATGGGAAAGTATTAAATGACTTTATCTGCGTACGGCTTTTTTGCCGGGCCAAGTATACCCTGCCACCGGGCTGTTTTGTATCGATTTTAGCCCGACAAAAGCCTCTACTCAGGTCAAGCTCCCCCATTTTCGGGCCGATAGCATAGCTAATGGAGGGACTATTATGAGCGAGCTTGTGATCCAACCAACCACCACTGCGCAGTGGCACGCACTCGTCAGTGATGCCGAATCTGCCGCCGGTTACACCCTTGGCGAAGAGCTTGAGAGCTACCTCGTCTTTCTCCTGATGCGCTTTACCCGCAAGCCGACGATGCTGTCGCGCATCATGGCAACCGATTATCTCGACCAGCGCCACAGCTCGCGCGGCGAGCGCCGCCAGAAGCTAAAAGAGGTCGGCGACCACTGCCTGCTCTTTTCCGGCCTTTTCCCGCAACATGCGGAGCGGCGCATGGTCAAGGTCAGCTATTTTGTCAAACTGGGCCGCAGCGCCTATCAGCAGGTCTCAGAACAGGCTCACAACAGCGATACCATCTACACCCACCTGAGCAAGGATTTTGTCACGTTGATGGATATTTTACAGACGATGCGCGATATTCAGCACGACAATAACCACACCACGCACCTCAGCCCGATGCACGCCTTTGACCTGTGGCACGACACCGGTAGCAACCACGCCTACCGGACCATCAAGTCGATGACCAACGGCAACCCGGTAAAACCCGCCTTTATCGATCTACCCGAGGATAGCTCGACACTGAAACGCCACTAATTCGGCCATTTGGCCGCACCACCGCGCTCATCGCCGTAATTTATTGCGGCGACGTAATTTGCTATCATCTGCCCTGAATCTTCAGCAAACCAATATCAACCCCCCCAGAGTTATACCTAAATGAATAGACAACCCAAAGCCGTTGCGCTCATCTCCGGCGGATTAGACTCCATGCTTGCCGTCAAGGTGCTACTTGAACAGGGCGTCCATGTAGAGGGGATCAACTTCTACACCGGCTTCTGCGTCGAAGGGCATACCCACGCCATCCGCAAACATGACCAGAAAAAAGAGAAACGCAACAATGCGCTGTGGGTGGCCGAGCTGCTCGGCATCAAACTGCATATCATCGATGTCATCGAGGAATACAAAGAGGTGCTGACCAATCCACAGCACGGCTACGGGGCCAACCTCAACCCGTGCCTCGACTGTAAATCGTTCATGGTCAAAAAGGCGCGCGAATGGATGGATGAAAACGGCTTCGACTTCATCATCACCGGAGAAGTGATCGGGCAGCGACCGATGTCGCAACGTAAAGACACCATGCCGATCGTCGCGCGCGAATGCGGCACTGATGAACGGCTGCTGCGCCCACTCTGCGCCAAGCTGCTTTCACCAACACTGGCCGAGCGTGAAGGGTGGGTCGACCGTGAAAAACTCTACGATTTCAGTGGTAGATCGCGCAAGCCACAGATGGCACTCGCAGAACAGTTTGGATTCGATGAATACGCACAGCCGGCCGGGGGTTGCTGCTTTCTCACCAACCAGCCCTACTCCGCTAAACTCTCTGATCTATGGCAGCAGCGCGGCAGCAAAAATTATGACCTCGATGACATCATGCTACTCAAGGTGGGGCGCCACATCCGTCCAAAGAGCCATTTCAAGGTGATCATCGGGCGCGAGGAGGGGGAAAATAATTTCATGAACGGCTACCGTAAACAGTTCACTCATCTGCGTGCGATTAGCCACAATGGCCCGCTTGCGCTGATCGATGGCGATGTCAGCGGTGATGACCTGCAGCTCGCCGCACAACTCGTCGCCCGCTACAGTCAGGGACGCGACGTCGCCGAGGTGCAGGTCGAAATCAACGAAAAAGGGAAAGAAACACCTTTTACGCTTGACGTTGCCCCGCTTCGCAACGATGATATCCCGCAGGCGTGGTACATCTAGATGACGTCAGATACACTGGATGCACGAAACCTGTTATGCCCGATGCCGGTGATTCGCGCGCAAAATCGCATCAAGACGCTGACAAAAGGGGATATTCTCGAGGTCACCTGTACTGATCCAGGGGCAAAAAACGATCTGCCCGCCTGGTGCCGCATTAACGGACATCAGGTCGCAGAGATCGAGACGCGAGACAACGCCCAGGGCACTGAAATAATAATAAAGATAGTAGTAGGCGGGGAGTAATAAAAGAGCGCGGCGCACCAAGACTGGGCGTGACGCACTAATTTAAGGCGCAAAAAAATACATATCCCGAGAGCAGTGGCACTATCTTATTGATAAAACTCCGCTTCCCCAAATGGCATGGTTAATGCTAATAGTGGAGACAGTTTTTTGTAGCAACAAATAGATATTTTTTTATAAGGCACCTTCGGAGGAACCAAATGTCTGCAAAAGTTTTGAAAATGATCAAGAGCAACGACGTCAAGTTTGTCGATCTCCGCTTCACCGATACCAAAGGTAAAGAGCAACACGTTACCATCCCGGCAAACGCGGCCGACGCCGGCTTCTTCAAAGAGGGTCAGATGTTTGATGGCTCATCCATCGCTGGCTGGAAAGGGATTAACGAATCAGACATGATCATGATGCCGGATGCCGACTCAGCAGTACTCGACATCTTCGCTGAAGAGCCAACCCTGAACCTGCGCTGTAACATCCTTGAGCCAAGCACCATGAAGGGCTATGAGCGCGATCCACGCTCCCTGGCGATGCGTGCAGAGGCCTACCTCAAATCAACCAAGATTGCAGACACCGCATACTTTGGCCCAGAGCCAGAGTTCTTCGTCCTTGACGACGTGCGCTGGGGTGTAGACATGAGCGGTGCGTTCTATAAAGTCGATTCTGAAGAGGCGTCATGGAACTCAGAGCGCGCCTTCGACAGCGGCAACATCGGTCACCGCCCAAGCGTTAAAGGCGGTTACTTCCCAGTGCCTCCAGTTGATTCACTGCACGACATGCGTGCTGCGATGTGTCTGGCACTGGAAGAGATGGGCGTTGCTGTTGAAGTTCATCACCATGAGGTAGCCACCGCTGGTCAGTGTGAGATCGGCACCAAGTTCAACACCCTGCTGCGCAAGGCGGATGAAGTACAGATACTGAAATATGTTGTACAGAACATCGCTCACGCCTACGGCAAAACAGCCACCTTCATGCCCAAGCCTCTGGTTGGCGATAACGGCAGCGGCATGCATGTTCATCAGTCACTATCAAAGAAGGGTAAAAACATCTTCTCTGGTAACAAATACGGCGGCCTCTCTCAGGAAGCACTCTACTACATCGGTGGTATCTTCAAACATGCACGTGCCCTGAACGCCTTCACCAACGCGGGTACCAACAGCTACAAGCGCCTGGTGCCAGGCTTCGAGGCTCCTGTGATGCTGGCCTATTCGGCACGTAACCGCTCAGCCTCTGTCCGTATCCCATATGTTGGCAATCCTAAGGGCCGTCGTATCGAAGTACGTTTCCCTGATTCAAGCGGTAACCCATACTTCACCTTTGCGGCACTGATGATGGCCGGCCTCGACGGCATCAAAAACAAGATCGATCCAGGCGAAGCAATGGACAAGGATCTCTACGACCTGCCACCAGAAGAGGAGAAGCAGATCGCAACCGTGAGCTCTTCACTCGAGATGTCTCTGGAAGCGCTCGACAGTGATCGCGGCTTCCTGACCGCAGGTGATGTCTTCACCGACAGCATGATCGATGGCTACATGGATCTTAAAATGGAAGAGGTCACCACGCTGCGCATGACCACCCATCCAGCAGAGTACGACTTGTACTACAGCCTCTAGGGCTCTGATAAGGCTCAGGCCTTTATCGCTGAAACGCCCTCCCTGTGAGGGCGTTTTTTTTGACATCTCATCCAATCGGCGTTACATAAAGTGAAGGCGAACAAAACTTCAGGGGTGGGTAATGTATTTGCGACTCTTTTTTATCACAGCACTACTCTTTTCACTACCGGCGACTGCCGCATACAAATGGACGATGCCCGATGGTTCCGTCATCTTCTCTGACACCCCGCCGCACCCTGATGCCGAAAAGATCACACTGCCACCAACCCAGACATTCACCTCGCCACCAACCAAAAAAAGCAGCGAGCAGACACCACCTGAAGAAAAACCTCTGCCACCCGCGCTCTATTCCAGCCTGCAAATCACACTTCCAGAAAATGATCAGACGATTCGTGACAACACCGGCAGCGTCTCTATCAGCATTACCAGCGATCCACCACTGATTGCCCAGCGCAACCACAAAATAATCATTGAACTGGATGGCAGCACCATTATTACCACCACCTCCCCTGAGGCTGTACTGTCTAACATCGACCGCGGCACTCATACATTACGTGCCCACATCGCCGACAAAAATGGTGCAATTCTCATCAGCTCCACAGAGAGCCAGTTCCACCTGCGGAGAATGTCGGCACTTCACTAACCACACTTTCGCACTATAGTGGTGCAATCATTTCTCAATATAGGGCACTATTGCCGTCCATGCGTGGTCTAATTATCGCGACACTTGAAAAACCAGCCATCAAACCCACGTAATCAATTGCTTTTAAATTACTTTTTTGATTTTACGGCAACCGATAATAAATTCATCTGAAAATGAAAACTGGAGTGGTTCTTGCTATGGGTAGTTACACACCATTCTGAAATAGGATTTATGGAGACTGGATCACATATTCTGGAGAACCTCAGCACCGCTATTCTGCTGTTCGATGAAACACTCCACCTGAAACAGGTCAATCCTGCCGCTGAGGTGATGCTGGCGGTCAGCGCCAAGCAGGTGCTGGGGACGGCAGCGCACGATCTTGTGCCGGCGGATGACGCCTTCATTGTCGCTCTTCAGCACTCGCTAGAGGCTGAGCAGCCGCGCACGGAGCGTGAGGTGCAGCTTCATCTGCCACATATGCAGACGATCGTCGTCGACTGCACCTTCACCCCGCTGCGCGGTGATCATAATGACAGGGAGATTCTGGTTGAGCTCTTTCAGCGTGATCGCCACCTGAGGATCGCCCGCGAAGAACAGCTGCTCTCACAGTACAACACCAGCCGCACGCTGCTACGTGGGATCGCACATGAGATCAATAACCCCCTCGGCGGACTACGTGGCGCAGCACAGCTGCTGGAGCAGGAGCTCGACGACGAATCGTTGCGCGAGTACACCAACGTCATCATCGGTGAGGCCGATCGGCTACAAAACCTGCTACGCCGCATGCTTGGCCCCAATACCCTGCCACAAAAAAGAGAGATCAATATTCACGAAGTGCTAGAGCGCGTCTTCACCCTGGCACAGGCAGAGTCACCCGAAGGGACTAAAATCATCCGCAACTACGACCCCAGCATCCCGGAGCTCTACGCCGACCCCGACCAGCTGATTCAGGCCGTGCTCAATATCGTCCGCAATGCGATGCAGGCGCTGGGGGATCACGGTGAAATCACGTTGCGCAGCCGCACTCAACGCCAGTTCACTATCGGCAACCAGCGCCACAAGCTGGTCGCGCGCATCGATATTATTGATGACGGCCCCGGTATTCCGCCCGAACTACAGGATGAACTCTTCTACCCCATGGTCACCGGCCGCGCCGACGGCACCGGTCTCGGGCTCTCGATCGCCCAGTCGCTCGTCAACCAGCACGGCGGCCTGATCGAATGTACAAGTCAACCGGGTGAAACGGTATTCACCCTGCTACTACCTTTGGAGAAAGAAAACTCATGAGCAGTAAAGAACAGATCTGGATCATTGACGATGATCGTTCCATTCGCTGGGTCCTGGAAAAGGCGCTCGCCAAGGCGGAGATGGAGACCATCTGTTTCAAGAGCGCCGCCGGAGTGCTTGAGAAGCTCTCCAGTCAACAGCCTGATGCGATCATCACCGACATCCGCATGCCGGGAATGGACGGCCTGGCACTGCTCGAGAGCATCAAGGCCAACTACCCCGACCTGCCCACCATCATCATGACGGCCCACTCAGACCTCGATAGTGCAGTGGCGGCCTATGAAGGGGGCGCATTCGAATACCTCCCCAAACCTTTTGATGTTAGCGAAGCGACCGAACTGGTGAAACGGGCGATCAAGCAGAGCCGCCGCACACAGAGCAGCAGCGGCGACGCCGCCGCACAGGGGCAATCGATGATGACCGATATCGTTGGCGAAGCACCGGCCATGCAGGAGGTGTTTCGTGCCATCGGCCGTCTCTCACGCTCCAATATGACGGTGCTGATCACCGGCGAATCTGGCACCGGTAAGGAGCTGGTTGCACAGGCGCTGCATCGTCATAGCCCGCGCGCCAAAGGCCCCTTTATCGCCATCAATACCGCCGCGATCCCCAAGGAGCTCCTGGAATCAGAACTGTTTGGCCATGAGCGCGGCGCCTTCACCGGCGCCCAGAGCCTGCGCCACGGCCGCTTTGAACAGGCCAACGGTGGCACCCTGTTTCTCGACGAGATCGGTGACATGCCGGTTGAACTGCAGACACGACTGCTACGCGTACTTGCCGATGGCGAGTTCTACCGTGTCGGCGGCCACACCTCGGTCAGGAGTGATGTGCGCATCATCGCCGCCACCCATCAGGACCTTGAGCAGCGCGTTAACGACGGCCTGTTTCGGGAGGATCTCTACCATCGGCTCAATGTCATTCGCATCCATATCCCATCGCTCAGCGAACGCAGTGAAGATATCAAGATGATGGCAGAACACTTTCTGCTCCGCGCAGCCGAAGAACTTGCGGTAGACCCTAAAGTCCTCGACGAAGAGACCGGCAACTTTCTTACCCACTACGCATGGCCCGGCAACGTGCGCCAGCTTGAAAACACCTGCCGCTGGCTCACGGTGATGTCACCCGGCCAAACGATCCACCTGGAAGATCTTCCTCCCGAACTCCGCAGCGGTAGCGGTCAGAAGATCAACGGAGACGACTGGGAGTCTGCACTCAAACAGTGGACCGATTCGCAACTTCACCAGGGCTCAACCGAGATCCTCAACCATGCGGTGCCCGCTTTTGAACGTATAATGATTGAGTCTGCGCTCAAATATACCGGCGGACGCAGGCAGGAAGCCGCCAAAATTCTTGGCTGGGGACGCAACACCCTGACCCGTAAAATCAAGGAACTCAACATGGATGAAACTGAAGGCGTCTCAGACGAGCAATAAAACTCCTTTAGCGGTGGCACTAATCAGGTAGTGCCGCCGCACCTCCCCTGAAAATTCAACTCTCTGTTTTTTCAATAAATAACTCGACTACAGACTTACCTACAGGTCAGTTTCCTAGTAAAATAGTCAGTTATTTTTGTCGCACCAGTTTGAGGAGAATCATTAGTGACTACCGACGCCGCACATCGCACTTTATGGCGCACCGCTGACATCTATTTCGGCGCAAGCCTGGCAACCGGGTTGGGCCTCGATTACTACTATCCACTCCATTTTGGCGGGTTCAGCGGGTCATTTATCCTGCACCTGGTCGGTGCGCCACTGCTGGTCATCGGCAGCCTGATGATCATCTATTCAAAACAGATACTGCAGGCTCACAACCAGCCGTCGGAACCCGGCGTGGCGACCACCGCAATCATACAGGATGGCATGTACCAGCACTCTAGAAACCCACTCTATACGGGGCTGACACTCTGCTACTGCGGCCTCGCATTTGCGATCGATAACGTCTGGCTGCTGGTTTTGCTGCCACTGACACTGATCACAGTTCTTCTAGTGCTAATCAAACCTGAAGAGCGCTATCTGGAGCAGAAATTTGGGGATGACTACAGGGATTATAAAAAGCGGGTACGTCGCTGGTTATAAGCAGCCAATAAAAAAGCCTGCAGTCGCAGGCTTTTTTATTAATGGATGTTGAGAGAAGCCCGTCTTCGCCAGAGCCCGAAGAACAGCAAGCCAGCAAGCCATCCAAGTCCGGCAATACCGCCACCGCCACTCCCCCCACTGATAGGCGGAGTGCTACCCCCGGTAGTAGCTGTGCCCCCTCCAGTGGGGGTGGCACCAGTGGCCGAGACCCCCAGCGCAACGGGGTCGCTGATGATTCCAACGGTGGAATTAAGATCAAAGATATCATTGTCGCGCAGAATCAGAGTCACTGTCCGCGCCACAGGATCAAACACCGCTGATGACTCCGTTGAACTCGGCACGGTGCTCATCGTCGACCAGATGCCGAATTTATTCATTTTTCGCACCACCGCATCTGGATCGATCGTTAGTGTAGCCGGGAAGTGAAGCGTCACAGTAATCGTATCTGTGCCCACATCTGGCGTCACATTGTTTACATCAAAAAACATCGCGCCCAATGGGTAGGCAAAATCGGGGTCCGACATCGTCGCCAGCAGATCCGACTGGGAAATCACTGTGACAGGACTCACCTGACCATTGTTGGGCGCAATCGTCGCGACCACTCTCGATTCAACACTGGGCTCGTTGATTACCACCGTCACAACGCCCTGGTCACAAGCGACACCGTCACAGGCGCCAAAGCCGAACGTGTCGATACCAGTTGCACCGGCGTTAGCGGTATAGGTGAAATCTCCATTGAGATTCCAGATCACGGTACCCTGCGCTGGAGAGGGGGGGCGATTAATATACGCCAACGTATCACCATCCAGGTCAATCGCGTTCACCCGAGTACTCACGGCGCTGCCTGGTTGCACCACGGTTAGAAGATCAAATGCCTGAGGCAGGCGATTGCTGCCAACCGGCGGCGGGGGAGTATATGGCAGCGGTGGTATGACCAACGGCAGTCCAAAGTCTGTTGCTCCGAATTCGAATGCGCCGCTGTCACAGCTCGTCAGCAGGCGTGGCCCGTATTTTCGTTGATCATGATTGGGACAATTAGCAGTAGCAAAATCGATAGCAATACTCCCAGGCTGAAGCGCATGGGTCTGCGTTGGCCCACTGTTATTGGTGAGTGGCCCCAATGCGATCGCACTAGCAGTATAAGTAGTAGCTGCGCCCTCCCCCTGGTTCTGGCAAGAACCGTCACCGACCACAGTATCATTCTTATCGAGATATGCGGGCGCTAGCGGACTTGTCTCCAGGTCATTAAAACAGTCACCGCCGTTCCCATTCAACGCCACAATACTGTTAAAAAGCCCTAACCGCGCACCGCCCTGATTACTCTCCTGAGCCCGGTTATAGATACCGCCACCCCGGGGATCAAAGCCTGCAAATACTTGCGTATTGACGCGAATATCACCGCGCGCATCGTTGTTGGTGATCGTGACATTCAGCAGATCGACAATATAGGAATTGACAGTATTCGCATTATATAGACCGCCACCCCAGCGTGCGGCAACGTTCCCGCTGATAGTGGAATTGGTGATCGCAAGCCCCCCTACCTGATGATAGATCCCGCCGCCATCACGGTAGGCGCTGTTGCGAGCGATGGTGGAACGATTGATCGCCAGACTGTTTTGACCGCCTGAATTAAAGATGCCGCCACCAAAGATGATGTCCTGAGCAAAGTGAGTGTTATCTGAAATGGTGCTGTCATTGATCACCACGCGAGCATTCATGCTACTGATGCCGCCACCGAAACCCGCAACGAAATTGTTGTTGACCATGCTGGCATTGATTGAGGCGTTGCCGCCCCTGATATCAATTCCGCCACCCGCACCACCCGCAGTATTATTGCTTACGTTGACTCGATTAAGCGTCAACGACGCCTGAACGGCCTTAATACCGCCGCCGCCATCCTGCTCGCCGATGTTCTGTTGCGTTATTATGTCTGGATTGACCACATCCACCTGATTGTGGCCGTTACGAATAGTAAGATCATTCAGCGTCAGATTTGCATTTGCATGAACATCAAAAACCCGATCGCTTGATTGCCCATCGATTGCCTGCACACCCGAACCGGCACCATTGATGATAATTCGACTTTTGATGTCGAGATCACCAGTGACTGCGTCATTCTCATTTGAGCCGGAAATCGTCAGGGCATAGGTACTGGCAATCGGCATATTGATCGTTGTCGTGCCGTCTGCAATTGCGTTGGCCTGTTGAATCGCTGCGCGCAGGCTACATGCACCAGAGATCGTATTACACCCTGGATCTGCCAGATCGGTGTCGACCTCGTCAAGCACCGTCGTAACAGTGAACGTATGGTCGGCATGCGCCAGTGGCGCTACACCTAACGCTAGCAGCAGTGCCCATCGAGCTTTCAACCCCTTCATATCTCCCTCACCATAAAACCACACCCTTTACGTGTATTTAATCACGCATATGATCGACTATCATATACCCATTCAGGGTCAAAACTAAAGTTTTCAGTGAAGCTGCCGCTATCCCATATCTTATCGTGCGGCGTTGATTTCATCGATTTTAAGTAAATCTGTTCTCGCCGCAAGAATAAAGTCATTTTCGTGTAGCCCTTTGATTTTATGGGTCCACCACGTCACCGTGAGCCTCCCCCACTCCACCAGCAGCGCCGGGTGGTGATTTTCCTGCTCTGCGAGTTCGCCGACAAGCTCGGCCAGCGCCAGCGCCTCGACAAAATTTTTACACTTGAGGGTACGCGTCAACCGCTTCACCCCATCGACGTCGATGATCTGCCACTCAGGCAACTGTGCCATCGACTCATCGATCTGCGCCCGCGTCGCCTGCGGGGCATCGGCACGGCACGCCTCACACGCTCTCCCTGCCAGTTCACTCATCGATACCCCCCCCCTCGTGTCCGCTCTTCAATTCAGCACCAATGTCCCGGTCAACTGCGAGATCTCGCTAATGCCGTGACGCTCCAGGTATTCAATCAGGCCAGCATTGATCTTCGGGCAGACCAGCGGGTCATAAAAAAGCGCCGTACCCACCCCAACCGCCGACGCCCCGGCGATGATGAACTCCAGCGCATCTTCGGCAGTACTGATACCACCCTGGCCGATGATCGGGATATTGTGATCTTTGCAGACCTGATAGACCTGATGGGTCTTCAGCAGCGCCACCGGCTTGATCGCGGGACCCGACAGCCCACCCTGATTATTGCCGATGATCGGCGTGCGCTGCTCGATGTCGATCGCCATCCCCATCAGCGTGTTGATCACCGCAAAGGCGTCGGTACCCGCCTCGATACAGCGTTTTGCATTGCCGGCGATGTCTGTCTGGTTGGGGGAGAGCTTGGTGATCAGCGGCTTGTTGGTGACCGAACGGCACGCCGCCACGACACGCGCCGACATCTCCGGGTCGTTACCAAATGCCACCCCACCCTCTTTGACGTTGGGACAGGAGATGTTGATCTCGATCGCATCGATCGGCGAATCATCGAAGAGTCGCGTCACTTCTGTATACTCTTCAACAGTCGAGCCTGAGACGTTGGCGATAAAGCGGGTCTCACCGAAATCGAGCGTCGGCAGGATCTCATTCACCACATAGTCGGTGCCGGGGTTCTGCAGGCCGATCGCGTTGATCATCCCCGAAGGGGTCTCCCACACGCGGTGTGGCGCATTGCCGGGGCGCGCATCGAGCGTTGTCCCCTTGAGACAGACCGCGCCGACATCTCGGTTTGAAAATCCTTCGACCCGGGTGTACTCCTCGCCAAAGCCAACACACCCCGACAGCAACACCTGCGGTGTCGCAAACTTCATCCCGCAAAACTCAACCGCTAACCGCTCATCTTGATTGCTCAAATCGCCATCCCTTCTCTCAAATCTTCTATCAAAGCGGGCTGTGGTATATTCCCGCCATGTTTCATATCGTACTCTACCAGCCGGAAATCCCGCCCAACACCGGCAACATTATACGCCTTTGCGCCAACAGTGGGGCACAGCTGCACATTATTCACCCCTGCGGGTTTGAGTTTGATGATAAACGGCTGCGCCGCGCCGGGCTCGACTACCATGAGTTTGCGTCGATCCGAGAATATGACGATATCGAGCATTTCGTCGCCGAGGTGAAGCCGGCACGCCTGATCGCCTGCTCGACGAAAGGGTCACGCAACCACACCGAGGCTGAGTTTCGAACTGACGACGCGCTGCTGTTTGGCCCCGAGTCCCGCGGCCTTCCCGCTGATTTTCTGGCGACGTTGCCAGCGGAGCAGGTGTTGCGCATCCCGATGCTGGCCGATAGCCGCAGCCTGAATCTCTCCAATGCCGTCGCGATTTTTCTTTATGAGGCGTGGCGACAGCATGGATTTGGTGGGGCGTAGTAAATGTAGCCTGTTAGCCTCGATGAAACGGAGTGAAGCCCGGGAGGATCGAGCCTAATATAAACCCCGGATTGCGTTTCACTCGATCACCATCACATCCACCGACGAACTCTCTTTTTATATTCATAAAACGCCTCTCCGAATTTATTTTCCAGCGCTGACTCTTCGGGGGCTATCTGAAACCGAGATATACACCAGACAAAAAACGGCAGCACCATCATTGATAAAACACTGCCAGGTAGCACACCCCAACCTACCAGGCATAGCAGGAACCCAGGATACATTGGGTTCCTTGAATAACTATAGATTCCGCTCGCGACCAATACCGTTGTCTTCTCCGGATCTATCGGATTAACAGTTGTATCATTTTTAAACACTCTTTGCCGCCGACTAAAACAAGGCCCAGCCCAATAATTACGAATAGAAAAAAGAGCGGAACTAAAAGGCCGCTGTCCAGACTATATGTAGCGGTAGAGCGCTCAACTGAAACCACCAACAGTACAGCAACGGCTACCTGCGCAATCGGAATAAACCTGATATTCAAATGGAACCTCGTTATATTTGGAACATCTGAAGTAGAACACAACAGTCACTAGCATTAGATGAAACTGTGTTCTGACCCCGACTCCGTGCTTGTTAGACATCCCAGGAGCCTATAAAGGGCTTAGCCTCTAAAGGGCTGCGACCCCTTTAACTACCCCTTTAACTGCGACCTCTTTAACTTACTGCCATTAAAGAATAATGGCCAGGTGATGATGACACGGCGCTTACCACCCTGGCGTATAAAATCTAGCCCGCATTTCTCATATCAATAAAGCCTGAAAAACAAAAGGGAGGCGCAAGGCCTCCCTTTTTTCATTTCCGACAATGGCTTTTAATTCACACAGCATATTAGGTTGCCGGGCCAATAGTTACCGCGGGGCGCCCTTGACGTCGCTCTCGGTCTTGTGGTGCCTATAGGCACCCTTGAGAGACAATTCGCTACCAGGTCAATTGGCGGTGTGGAACAATTTGCGTGATGGCGCCCCTCTCCCACCGAGGAGAAGGGCGAACCAACTTAGAACACGAACTGCAGGCGCCCGCGCAGTTCGTCACCTTTCTCGCCACTCGCCTGTTCTCCGTCCATGTAACTCAATCCCAGGCGAACAAATTCAGTGGCATAGTAGTTCACACCAAAGGTGGTCTGCTCACCGTCGGTAGTACCCAAGCCAATGTCACTGTATTTCCCATCTCCATCTTCATAACGCAGAACCGCCTCCCAGGCACCGCCCTTGTTCGCAGGCTTTACGCGCTTGAAGACGCCATCCTTGTAAGGCCGGCTCTCACCGGTGATAACCCAACCGGCCTGCGCATAGTAGCCGTCGTAACTGGTCGAACCGACTTCAGAATCAAAGTACTCGGCCTGAGCATGAAACGGACCGAACGTAGCCGCCAGCTCCGCGTTATACGAGTCGACTTCGTCAGCGCTGACATCGGCATCACGACTGCTAAAGCCCGCCCCCAGGTGTATGACCGTACCATCCTTCTTGACCGGCGCAAAGGTCACACGCCCCGTAGTGGCGGCATTGCCCACATCATCTTCGCCATCGCCATCTGCCTCGAAAACGCCGATACCGTAGGTCCAGTTACTACCTTTGCCGTGCAACTGGACACCCGCTGAGCGCCCTGGCGTGTAGAATTCAGTCATGGCCGAACGTTCAAGGGCGGAGATATCTTTTGAGCTGATCAGCTGCTCCAAGCCAAAGGGTTCTTTCTGTTTACCGACAGTGATGTTGGCCGCTTTGCCGAAACCCGTGTAACGGATGTACAGATCTTCAGCATCACCGCCCTTGGCACCGTCGCTTTCGGCGATATTGAACTGCAACTTGTAGAGCCAGTCACCATAATGTCCTTTGGCAAAGAGTCGGGCACGACGAACATCGAAGTCATTGCTTTTTGCTTTGATGTCGGAATCAGTTGCATCGTAGTCCCACTGGAGACGGCCACCCAGCTGGAAAGATGCCGACTTGTCAGCGGTGGTAATTTTAAGCCCGCCCTTACTCTTGATGACAATATCATCACCATCGCTGGTCACGGTGCCGGCATGGGCCGTGGCAGCCGTAGCTGTGATGATGGCAACTGACAGTAATTTGTGTTTCATTTCATTTTCTCCGGTCTGAATTGTCTTTGAATTGTCGATATGTCTTTAGAGAATACCGTATTAGCTCATGCCAACACGGCGCGGCTGCCTTGCGAACCACAACCGAACCGATCCACCCATGGTCAGGAACCTAGCGGACTCCACACATCACGTGTGGGGTGTATTTAACGCTATCTCTGTTACTATTTTATGACAAATGATGGATTTTATTCGTCCCGATTGAAGGTTAAAACCACCGCCTTTAGGCGATCAGTCCAAGAAATGCTTTCTATCCAAGTGTCTTTGGAAAGAACCTGGGTCGTTATTGCATTCTTGCAGAAACTCCGTCGATGTTTCCTTCCTTATTTTCGATATACATCACCCTTCGGCTTTCACCACGTGTAAGTTGATTACCTTTCATAACTTAAGCATATACCAGTGACTAGACAGACCTTCAAGCGCTTCGAACCTTGATTGTTCTGTTTGTCGCCTTCTTGGCAGTCTGGAAAATTCATTTTCTCTTGAATCCGCCATGTATAAAGCCTCTAAAGAAGCCTCTAGCCTCTATCGTACTCTACCAGCCGGAAATCCCGCCCAACACCGGCAACATTATACGCCTTTGCGCCAACAGTGGGGCACAGCTGCACATTATTCACCCCTGCGGGTTTGAGTTTGATGATAAACGGCTGCGCCGCGCCGGGCTCGACTACCATGAGTTTGCGTCGATCCGAGAATATGACGATATCGAGCATTTCGTCGCCGAGGTGAAGCCGGCACGCCTGATCGCCTGCTCGACGAAAGGGTCACGCAACCACACCGAGGCTGAGTTTCGAACTGACGACGCGCTGCTGTTTGGCCCCGAGTCCCGCGGCCTTCCCGCTGATTTTCTGGCGACGTTGCCAGCGGAGCAGGTGTTGCGCATCCCGATGCTGGCCGATAGCCGCAGCCTGAATCTCTCCAATGCCGTCGCGATTTTTCTTTATGAGGCGTGGCGACAGCATGGATTTGGTGGGGCGTAGTAAATGTAGCCTGTTAGCCTCGATGAAACGGAGTGAAGCCCGGGAGGATCGAGCCTAATATAAACCCCGGATTGCGTTTCACTCGATCACCATCACATCCACCGACGAACTCTCTTTTTATATTCATAAAACGCCTCTCCGAATTTATTTTCCAGCGCTGACTCTTCGGGGGCTATCTGAAACCGAGATATACACCAGACAAAAAACGGCAGCACCATCATTGATAAAACACTGCCAGGTAGCACACCCCAACCTACCAGGCATAGCAGGAACCCAGGATACATTGGGTTCCTTGAATAACTATAGATTCCGCTCGCGACCAATACCGTTGTCTTCTCCGGATCTATCGGATTAACAGTTGTATCATTTTTAAACACTCTTTGCCGCCGACTAAAACAAGGCCCAGCCCAATAATTACGAATAGAAAAAAGAGCGGAACTAAAAGGCCGCTGTCCAGACTATATGTAGCGGTAGAGCGCTCAACTGAAACCACCAACAGTACAGCAACGGCTACCTGCGCAATCGGAATAAACCTGATATTCAAATGGAACCTCGTTATACTTGGAACATCTGAAGTAGAACACAACAGTCACTAGCATTAGGTGAAACTGTGTTCTGACCCCGACTCCGTGCTTGTTAGACATCCCAGGAGCCTCTAAAGGGCTTCGACCTCTTTATCGTTGTAAATGTTGCCTGGATGAAACGAAGTGGAATCCGGGAAGATTCGAGCCACAACAATCCCGGATTGCGTCTCACTCCATCCGGGCTACTTGCTGGACAATTCATTTTCTCACCATCAAGCCATCCCAGGAGCCTGTAAAGGGCTTCGACCCCTTTAACTCTCGACCCCTTTAACTCTTTAACTCGACCCCTTTAACTCGTTGGGCTTCACAAAAAACGTTCAGTCCAATCTACAATAAACAATCGGACAACCACACATATAGCTTCTACCACACATCCCAATTCCACCCAACTGGCAAAACCCTCTGGATTCCGACCTGCGCCGGAATGACGAACAAATCAGAGATTGCTTATAATATTGACCTAACCCAACCAGCACCAACCCAAGGAAACCCGCATGCCCACACAAAAACCCTGCATCCTCTTCCTCTGCACCGGCAACGCCTGCCGCTCACAGATCGCCGAAGGGTGGGCGAAACAGATCGCCGGCAACCGCGCGGAGATCCTCTCGGCGGGGATTGAGGCGCACGGCAAAAACCCGCGTGCGATTGCGATCATGAAGGAGGCGGGGGTCGATATTTCGGATCAGGAGTCAACGAAGGTGACACCGGAGATGCTGGCCAGGACCACGCTGCTGGTAACAGTATGTGGTCATGCCGATGAACACTGCCCGGCGGTACCCGCCGACATGCCTCGCATCCACTGGCCGCTCTCGGACCCGGCCAAAGCAACCGGTACTGAAGAAGAGATTACTGCGGTATTCGTTGCGGCACGTGATGACATCCGCAGGCGCGTGGAAAAACTGTTAGCCGAGGCGCTATAGAAGCCCCGCCACAATCAGGTGGCGGTCGCTGACTGCCTCGACCTTTAGCGAATCGAGTCCTGCCGCAGCCAGCTGCGCGCGTACTTCCTCAATGGTATAAGCCGCCAGCAGCGAGTGGTGAAAGTCGTGGCGCAACACCTCTGGCTCATCGGCGACATACTGTTCGACCATACGCACGGCCTCTGCTTCATTCGCAGGACGCATCAGATCCATCACAAACACCGGCACGCCTGCATCGACATCAGGCCTCGCGCAGGCGCGAATCGTCTGCCACAGCGTCATCGGATCTTTCAGGTGATGCAACAGGCTGTTACTGATCACCGCGTCGAACGACTGCCGCATCAATGTGTCATCCGGCAGATAGCAGTGGGCCAGGTCGATCCGCTTCGACAACTCCGCCGCCGCAACCGCCCGAATTCCATAGGCCAGCATCTCATCCGCCCCATCAACCCCTTCGATTGTGCACGCAGGAAATGCGCGTGCAAAACGGATCGAGATATCCGCCGGGCCGCAGCCGAGGTCGAGCACCCGACCAGAGACTTCCCGCCCCGGCCATTGGGCCTTATACTGTGCAATGAAGTTTTCATGTGGCTCATCGAAACCCGCCTCTGCATAGGCGCGTGCCTGTGCTTCATCATCCATCAGGTCGGGTTCGGGGGTGCGTTGCATGGCCATCAATCCGGCAGGATCGTCTCACCACGATAGAGCTCTTCAACCGTCTCGCGACGACGAATCAGATAGCTTTTGTCGCCATCGACCATCACCTCTGCACAGCGCGGCCGTGAGTTGTAGGTTGAACTCATCGAAAAGCCGTAAGCACCGGCCGAACGCACTGCCAGCAGGTCACCCTGTTTGATGGAAAGTTCGCGCGCCTTGCCGATGAAGTCACCGGTCTCACACACCGGCCCCACCACGTCATAGCTGCGCAGCTCCGCCGTTGATTGCTGTTGCAACGGGATGATCGCCTGCCACGCGCTATAGAGCGACGGGCGCAGCAGATCATTCATACCAGCATCGACGATGGCGAAGTTTTTATGATCGTTGCTCTTGATGTATTCGACCTGTGTCAACATCACGCCGGCGTTCCCGGCAATCGCCCGCCCCGGCTCAAGAATGATTTTATAACCGCGGCCGCCTAGCTTATCGAGCAGTGCCTTTGCATAACTTGCCGGTTCAGGCGGGGTCTCACCTTCATAGGTGATGCCAAGGCCGCCCCCAAGATCCAGGTGGTGAATCTCGATGCCGCCGGCCCTGAGCTGGCCGAGCAGCAGCAGCAGACGATCCGCTGCGGCAGTGAATGGGGCGACATCGGTCAACTGCGATCCGATATGGCAGTCGATACCGATCAGGTTAATGTTCGACATCGCTGCAGCACGCTGACAGACCTCTGGTGCAATCGCGATATCGATCCCAAACTTGTTCTCTTTCAGGCCGGTTGAGATATAGGGGTGGGTCTGAGCATCGACATCGGGATTAACGCGCAGCGATACCGGCGCCTGCCTTCCCATCTCAGCTGCAACCGTGTTGAGCCGCGCCAGCTCTCCCTCTGACTCAACATTGAAACAGAGAATGCCGACCTCCAGTGCACGGCGCATCTCATCAGCCCGCTTTGCAACCCCGGAGAAGACCACCCTGGCCGGATCTCCTCCTGCCGCAATCACGCGCTCCAGCTCACCGACCGAGACGATATCAAATCCGGAGCCGAGACGTGCAAACAGGTTCAGCACCGCAAGGTTCGAATTGGCCTTAACTGCGTAACAGATCAGATGATCGTGTCCGGCAAAGACATCATCAAAGGCGTGCCAGTGGCGCTCCAGTGTGGCGCGTGAATAGACATAACAGGGGGTGCCATACTCGGCAGCAACTTGCGCAAGCGCCACCTCCTCGGCATAGAGCCCGCCATTTCGATAATTAAAATGATCCATCTTACAATACGATTATATTCAATAGTTGTGAGGCCTCGGGCAGATAGAGGTCCCCCTTCTGCCCACAGGCGGCTAACAGTAACACTGCTGTGAAACTGACGGCTAGCCGCAATACGCCACGTTTTTTTCGAAGTTGCTGCATGGACGACTTTTCCCGGCCAAAATGCCAAGTATAAACGCTCACTGGGGAATCCAGAAAGCTGTATCATCGAATCATTCAGGAAAAAGACAAACTGGGAGATCAGGCGACCTGACCAGCACTGCCACTCTGACTGGCGATCGCCTTGAGTTCGGCGTTCAGTTTCGCCTCGATGTAACGCTTATAGTTGAGATAGTTGATGGTCTGCAGATTCATCGTCGCATCCTTGCCCAGCAAGGTCGCGGGTATATCGATATCGGTAATATAGATGGGATAAAGAAGCCCGCTCTTGCGCTGCTCCAGCACATGTCTGGCCACCTCGCTATACAACGCATCACCAAACTCAAGCGAAGTCAGCTCAACATCGTTGCAGTAGATGGTAAACATCGACTTGCCGTTACCCACATCTTCACCAATCACCTGCAGATTAAAGTAACCGCCCCCCCGCACATCACTCTCAATGACTTTCTGTTGCAGCCGCTGTCGTCCATCTCGACCACGCCCGGCCTGGAAGAACTGAATCTGCGGTCCACCAGCCTCATTCGCAGCAGTCGGTGTATCACCATGCTGTATCGTTTGACGGTATGTCACTGAATCAAAGAAACGACGGTACTGATTAAGCAGGACGGTTGGATCCTGATCTTCAGCGCGATGATAATAGAGCGCCCCCTTCTCATCGACGACATAGACTTCCACGGCATTCCCGTCGACCTGATAAAAGAGCTGGATAACGCCCTCCTTGTTGAGACGGTAGGCCATCGGCATCAATGTATTATTCAACGCATAACGATCAACCACTAAAGGGGTGAATCGATCGACCGGATCTGAAAGCCTGTTGAGCAGATCGAGAAACGTATCATGTTGACTATAGACCAGTGCATCGTTCTCAATCTGCAACAGATAATGTGAGCGTCCGATACAGAACAGGTAGCGCACTGTCTCAGGATGGCCCCCACTATAAAAACAGTTACGCACATCTTCAAACAGCTCTTCGACTCGCTTCTGAATCACCATCGCGCTCCCAGAGGAATCACACTGGATCCTGACCGATGGGGGCTCTACCCCTTTGGAGCGCGGGGTCCACTGGAAATAGGCCCGCAGGCAATCCAGCACCCCTTTGGGACCCGTATAACGAAACGTCAGCACCTCCTGCCAGCTGGTCTGAAAAACAAAATCGAAGGAGTTAATCAGGTTATTACAGATGCCGCCGTAGCTCAGTGCGTCGGTACGATTACTGGTCATGTGCTTACCTTCACGAACATGCACATCCATGGTCTCATCAGCGACATTTACCATCAGTGCTGCGCGCACCATTCGCGGTGAATCAACCAGGTCCTCCATGCTACTCGGCATCAGTTGCGCACCGGGGAAGAGGTTTTCAAATACTCGATTGATCGACCTGATCTCGTTCATGTTGATTGAGATCTCTTTACCCATCAACACCACCACGGTTCTATCATCCGCCAGCTTATTGAAAAAACACCACGCGGTTAATTCGACAACGCTATGGGTGCGCTTCAGTGGTTTGGCAGTACGCGCCTCTTCACTACTAACATTCCCCCTGAAGAGCATCCACCCGCCATCACCACCCACGTGATAAAAAGTCAGATGACTTTCAACAACATCGTCGGAGACACCACGATTGATGATATCGATCTTTCCCGCCTTGCGTTCAAATGCGGCGTAGAGTTTTCGCCCCAGGATATGCAGATCGCGCTGACTGATCATTGACATCTTCACATGCTCACGCGCGAACTTCGACAGAAACTGGTAGCCCTGAGTCAGCGCATCTACCAGGCTGCGACGTTCATCTACAACACGATTGATTTTCCATTCGGCACGGGTATCCAGCATCGCCATATACACACGATCCCAGCCCCATGATGCGGTGAGCTCCTCCATCACTTCACGCTGCCAGGTAAGGTATTTCTCGTCGACCTGCTTACCTAGCTGCTCATTGACCTTGAAATAGAAACAGCGCCGCACCAGTTCGAGTTTTTCATGCTGATCATCGCCACTGAGGTAAACCGCCAGTTTTTTATACAACATGATATAGGGATCGAGACTGACCAGATCGACCTCGCCATCATGGATCTCCTGTTTAAACTGTGTACACAACAGACTGACATTGGGATACTCACTGGCATAGGTCTCCATCAGCATCAGCTTCAACACAGCTTTATAGGGAGAGTCTACCCCTTTGTAGAGCTGCCATAGCGCCGCCCCAAGAAACTCTTCAGCAGGCGCCTCAGGTAGACCACCAAAATCGATTGTTTCACTATCACGGATATCGCGCCGTAGCTTTAGCCTTTCGACATAGGCGTCATAATTCTTCTCCTCGCTCGGCGGCACCAGCCACCACACCGGATAGCGTCCGGCCAGTAGCAGCCCGGTACGGTAGAACTCTTCGAGTAACAGATGGTGCTGCGCACTGCCACTGCTCTCGACCGACAGCTCAACCACATTGCCCTGCTTAAACTTCTCCGCATCCATCAGGAAAAAATGGACCTCAAGACCATACTCCTCGGCCCATTTTTCAATCGCCTCGGCCTTACGCTGCAGTTCATTCAACAGTGGTCCTGAGAGGTCTGAACGGTGGCACAACCAGATATCAAAATCGCTGCCCTCGGAATAGGCAATCGTGCCACTGCTTCCCATCATAAACATCGAATGAATGTCATACCGCGGCAGCGCCTTCCTTTTATAATCAAAACTGCGTACCAGCTTCCTGGCCGCATCAAGGGTATTGTGGCTGGGTTGAAAATCGGCAACACCGACGGGGGTATGCTTCGATACATAACCCGGGAAAGAGGGGTGATTAGCATGAAAAAGTAACGGCAGCACGTCCATCACATCGCGTTGACGACTGCGCAGGACATCTCGCGTGCGCCTCAGGCGCTCGCGATTAAGCCCTAAAAAACGTTTTTTTATCGTCCTGATGTCCAGCCTGGGGCTCCCGAGTACCTTTGAATATCACCTTAAATCCACATAAAAACTTATCGACTCTTTGGCAAAAACCTAGAGCCGCGTCACAAAACCACAAAAACACCCCCACCAAAACAGAGGTCATAACCATTTGATTTTTAAGTAAATAACCAAAACCCCCAGCAACAGACGGCCGTTTCTGCAAAAAACACCGTGTACATCAACACTTTATGTGGCTTACTTGTGGCGCTGAATGATAGAAATCTGTGGTCAGGTCAGACATAATCGAGCCAAACAACATGAATTTCCCGGAGTATGTAATGACGCTTCCCGAGAGCTTTTCAGATGCCATCCCTGCCATGCTTCAGAGCGCACCTGTAGGGATGCTCGTTACCGACAGTAAAAAACATATCGTCTGGATCAATGATGTGTTACAGCACTATCTCGATGTCGAGGCTGATGAGATCATCGGCAAGAGGGCAGCCTCGTTAAAAAATGACGCGCTTAAGGCGCTGCTGAAAGCAAAAAACATTGCTGAATTGCCAGCCACAGAGATTCACGAAACCCGCTGGGCCAAGTGCTGGCATGTGCCAGTCACTGGTGCTGAAAAAGGGACGGTCGCCCACTACTATTTCGATGTCACCGAAAGCTACCAGTTGAATAGTGAGAATCAGAGCCTGAAACTGGAACTCGAAAATCTCAATATTCATGACAAGACCACCGGCATGCTCAACCATCACGGCCTGATGCAGACGCTGGAGTCTCAGGTATCACGCAGCCGTCGTTACAATAATCCACTGTCTCTGATCATCATGGAGGCAGGCGGGCTCAAAGATAAAGAGAGCCTGACGCAGGCGCTGGTCGCGATCAGTTATCTACTCAACGACCAGCTGCGCTGGGCCGATCTTGCAGGCCGCCTGGATAAAAACAGGTTTTTATTGATCCTGCCTGAGACCTCTGCAAAGGATACCGTTGCGCTGGCCGACAAGCTCGCCAGACAGATCGATGAGCTCGATAAGTGCCCCGCAGGACTCAAACTTCGCTGCGCTACCAGCAGCTGGGAAAAGGGCGATGACCTCGACAAATTGATGAGCCGCGCCGAACAGGGGCTGAAATAGCGGCGATGTTCTCGCCAGGGCTGCGCCCCGGCAAAACCATCAAAGACTGGCTCGCGCGCGCTGCACTGCAGCCCGAACCTGCGCGGAGGCGGTACCTCCAATATGGTCGCGCGCCGCCACCGAGCCCTGCAGTGTCAGCACCTCAAAGACATCTCTCTTGATCGCCGCTGAAAACTGCGCCAGCTCTTCAAACGACATCTCGGCAAGATCTTTGCTGTTTTCAACCCCGTAGCGCACCGCCTTGCCGACCACCTCATGGGCATCACGAAAGGCGACCCCGTTACGTACCAGATAGTCGGCCAGATCGGTCGCGGTTGAAAAACCACTGAGCGCGGCCCGCTCCATATTGTCACGCTTGACCTCGATCGCCGGCACCATGTCGGCAAAGACGCGCAGCGAACCGCGCACCGTATCGATCGCATCGAACAGCGGCTCTTTATCTTCCTGATTATCCTTGTTATAGGCGAGCGGCTGCCCCTTCATCAGCGTCAGCAGACTCATCAGGCTGCCAAAGACCCGCCCCGTCTTGCCGCGTACCAGCTCGGGCACATCGGGGTTTTTCTTCTGCGGCATGATCGATGAACCGGTGCAGAAGCGGTCCGGCAGCTCGACAAAATCGAACTGCGCCGAGGCCCACAGCACCAGCTCTTCCGAAAAGCGCGACAGATGCATCAACAGGGTCGAGGCGAAGGCGCAGAACTCGATCGCAAAGTCACGATCACTCACCGCATCGAGCGAGTTTTCGCAGACGCCATCAAAACCGAGCAGCTTTGCGCTGAATTCACGGTCGATCGGGTAGCTGGTTCCCGCCAGTGCGGCAGCGCCGAGCGGCATCACGTTCATGCGCTTGCGGCAATCCATCAGACGACCAAGGTCTCGCCTGAGCATCTCATACCACGCCAGCATGTGATGCCCAAAGACCACCGGCTGCGCCACCTGCAGATGGGTAAAACCGGGCAGAATGGCGTCGGCCTCACGCTCGGCCAGATCGAGCAGCCCCGCCTGCAACCGCCTGAGTTCCAGGGCGATCAGGTCGATCTCGTCTCGCAGATAGAGACGAATGTCGGTCGCCACCTGATCGTTACGCGAACGACCGGTGTGCAGCTTTTTTCCGGCGATACCGATCTTGTCGGTGAGGCGCGCCTCGATATTCATATGGACATCTTCGAGCGACACCGACCAGCTGAACTCGTCACGCTCGATATCGAGCTGGATATCCTCCAGCCCCCTGACAATCGCCTCGCACTCATCAGCCGTCAGCACCCCGACATGGGCCAGCATGCGCGCATGGGCAAGCGAGCCAGCGATATCATGTCGGTAGAGTCGCCTGTCGAACCCCACCGATGAGGTAAAGGCCTCGACGAAGGTGTCTGTCGGCTCGGTAAAACGGCCAGCCCACGGTTTTTCACTGCTGTTATCTGTGCTCATATTCTCTTTTTCCATCGACTCGCGCGGTTGTGCCGCCGAAGTATAACAAGTTTCAGGCGTCGCATAATGCCTGAACATATTCATCGTGGCTGTTATCTATCTGGCCTTGCTGTAGAAATCCGCCACTGATTCCGATAACAACAAGAGATAAACCCAGCCAGGGCCTGTTAACACTCATTTCAAAACACCAGCAACCACCGCCAACACAATCATGAACACTGCACAGAGATCGTCCCACCAACCGACCCCGGTCGACGATGAGCTGTTTCTGCCCGATTTCTGCAATATCCGGGTGATCTTCCTGGTGGTGCTGATCGCCGAGCTGCTCGCCTTTGTACTGGCACTGGCACCGCAGGTGACCACCACCGACCTGTGGGAGCGTCTCGGGATCATCTCGATGTTTGTGCAGTGGGTGGCACTGGTCAATGCGGCACTGTTATGTGCTCTGCGCCCGCTGCTCAAAAAACGGCGCCACACCAGCGTCGCGATCTGCAGCTTCCTCACGATTCAGATTGTCACCCTGCTGCTCTCCGAGATAACACTCCGACTCGCCTTTTATGTCGGGCTGGAAGCGACCCTGCCCACCGCCTCGCACAGCAATTTTCTGTTTCATAATGTCGCCATCAGCGCCATCGTCAGCGCCGTCGCACTGCGCTATTTCTATATGCAGCATCAGTTAAAACGCCGAATGGAGGCCGCATCCCATGCCCGCTTCGAGGCCCTGCAGGCCCGTATTCGCCCCCATTTTCTGTTCAACTGCATGAATACCATCGCCAGCCTGACCCGCAGCCAGCCGGCGCTCGCCGAAGAGGTGACCGAAGACCTCGCCGACCTGTTCCGCATGAGCCTCGCCGACGTTGGCAACCAGATCCCAGTTCAGGATGAGCTGGAGCTGTGCCGTCGCTACCTCAATATCGAAAAACTTAGACTGGGCGAACGGCTCAACATTAGCTGGAAGATCGATGAGCTGCCGGCGACGGCCACGCTGCCATCGTTGACACTCCAGCCGCTGCTCGAAAATGCCGTCTATCACGGCATCGAGCCACACCAGCAGCCGGGCACCATTGAGATCAGTGGTCGCGATCGCGGTGATGCCGTCGAATTCATGATCCATAATCCGGCACCCAAAACGCGCTCAAATCGTCGCAATGGCAACCACATGGCGCTGGATAATATCCGTGAACGCCTCAAGGCGACCTACGGCGGTGAGGCATCACTGACCAGTGAGACGGTCGACGACCAGTATTACGTCGCCATCCGTATCCCCCTGCTGGAGAGCGCCACATGAAAATCCTGATCACCGACGATGAGCCACTCGCACGCGACCGTCTGCGCAGCCTGATCGATGAGTTTGATGCAGGGTCTGTCGTTGGTGAGGCTGCCGATGGCAAAGAGGCACTGCTGCAGTGCGACCGCCTGCAACCCGATGTCGTGCTACTCGATATCCGCATGCCGGGGATGGACGGCATCGAGGCGGCACTACATCTCGCCAATCTCGAGCACCCCCCCGCGGTGATCTTCACCACCGCCTACGGCGACCACGCCCTGACCGCATTTGAGGCCCATGCAGTCGACTATCTGCTTAAGCCGATCCGCAAGGCACGCCTGCAGGAGGCCCTGCAGAAGACACAGCAGCTTAATCGCGCCCAGCTGCAGTCACTGCAACAGCGTGAAGAAACTGCCACGGTGCGCAGCCACATCAGCGCGCGAGTACGTGAGACGATACAGTTAATCCCCATCGAGGAGGTGCTCTTCTTCCGCGCCGATCATAAATATGTCACTGTGCGTCACCAACATGGGGAGGTGCTGATAGAAGAGCCACTCAAGGCACTGGAGCAGGAGTTTGCCGCGCAGACCATGCGCATCCACCGCAACACCCTGATCTGCAAGAAATATCTTGCCGGCATCACAAAGGACGAAGAGGGCCATCAACAGCTGCTGCTAAGAGGCTGCGAGGAGCCGCTGGCGATCAGCCGCCGTCACCTGAGTGAGATCAAAACCCTGCTGAAACAGCTTAGCCAGCACAGCTGACCCCCTCCAGTTACCGTATAAAATAGGCTTGCCTCCAGCCACCTCAGGCCGTAGCATTACGCCCTCGCGGGAGTTAACCACGCTTTTTATATAGATACAGATCTGGAAAACGGGAACTAATTTTACATGTCCAATAATCGAATCGTGATCGCCACTCGCCAAAGCCCACTCGCCCTGTGGCAGGCGGAACATGTGCAACGTCGCCTCAAGGAGGCGCACCCAGGGCTTGAGGTTGAACTGCTCAAGATGACGACTCAGGGAGATAAAATCCTCGACACGCCCCTTGCCAAAATTGGTGGTAAGGGTCTGTTTGTTAAAGAGTTAGAGCAAGGGCTGCTGGATGGGCGTGCCGATATCGCAGTCCATTCGATGAAAGATGTGCCGGTGGAACTGCCGGATGGACTGCACCTGCCGGTGATTCTCGATCGTGAAGACCCGCGTGACGCCTTTGTCTCCAATCAATACGACTCATTTGAGGCGCTGCCGCAGGGGGCAAAACTGGGCACCTCAAGCCTGCGTCGCCAGTGCCAGCTCAGCGCATTGCGCCCAGACCTGGAGGTGATCAGCCTGCGTGGCAACGTCGGCACCCGCCTGAAAAAACTCGATGATGGTGAATACGATGCGATCATCCTCGCCGCCGCAGGTCTGATGCGACTGGAGCTTACCGAGCGCATCACCGCCAGGATAGCTACCGACACCTGCCTGCCGGCGATTGGTCAGGGGGCGGTCGGAATCGAATGCCGCAGCGATGATCCTCGCGTTAACGAGATCATCAATGTGCTAAATGATGAATCGACCCATCTCCGCGTTACCGCTGAGCGCGCACTGAACCACCGCCTTGAAGGCGGCTGCCAGGTACCGATCGGGGGGCACGCCGAGATCGATGGCAACAAGCTCCGGTTGCGCGCACTGGTCGGCTCCCCTGACGGCAGCGAGATGGTCCGCGGTGAAGTCAACGGTACGCTGGCTGAGGCAGAAAAGATCGGCGTCGAACTCGCCGACGATCTGCTGTCACGTGGCGCCGACCGGATTCTCAAAGAGGTCTATGCCAACCGCTAGCCCGCCAGGGACGCTCGACCGACTGCGGGTGGTGGTGACACGGCCCGCCCATCAGGCCGATCATCTGTGTCAGCTGATCGAACAGAAAGGTGGGATCACGACTCGCCTGCCCGTCATAGAGATCGCCCCGCCATCCAATATTCAGGCTGCTCAGGAAAAATTGAGTCGACTCCAGAATTGCAACCTCGCCATCTTCACTAGCGCAAACGCGGTTGAATGGCTCTTCCAGCTCGCCCCCGCTCCGTTTAACCTGCCTGAGCGCCTGCGGATTGCAGCCATCGGTAAACGCACGGCGAATCTGCTCAGGGCGCATAACATTGATGTAGATATCATTCCAGATCAAGGATTTAACAGCGAATCACTGCTTCAGTCAGAGGCCATGACGACTGTTTCTGGTCAGCGGATAGCAATCTTCAAGGGCGAAGGTGGGCGCGAGCTACTCGCCAACACCTTGCAGCAGCGCGGGGCCACCATCACCACTATTGATCTGTACCGCCGCAAAAGGCCCAGCAGTGATGGCATCAGGAATATACATCGGGCGGGAAAATCCGGTAATATCGATCTCTTCATTGTAACCAGCAATGAGGGACTGCAGAACCTGTTTGAGATGGCCACCGACAACGAACGCGCGTGGCTGCTCAAAACACCATTGGCAGTCATAAGCGAGCGAACCGCTCAGCTTGCCAGAACACTGGGATTTGACCATGAGCCTCTGGTAGCATGTGAGGCCAGCGATGAGGGCTTAGTAGATCGCATCGAACGGTGGTATGCTGAGGGGTTCCGGAGGGGAATTCAGCGGGGGGAGTAAACATGAGCGATAACAAGAAATCGCAAACAACGAATAATGGGGGCAAGCAGCCGCCAGAAAAAAAGGCGATTGCCGTCTCACAGGCGACACAGCCAACAACAGCGCCAGCGAAGAGTGGTGGGGGTGCCATTGCAACGCTGGCCTTTATTACGGCGCTGGGCGCGGCTGGACTTGGCTACAAGAGCTGGGAAGAGTCCAGTAAACTGAATCAGAAACTCTCCGATCAGGGTGGACAGATCGAGACATCGATTACCAGCGCACTCAAACCCACCATCGACTCAGTCGGCGCAGTTCAGTCAGGGCTCGGCAGCGTGCAGTCTGACATCGGTTCGGTCCAGTCCAATATCGACGCACTACAGGGCGAGATCGCCGCACTGAAAAGCGGGCTTGCCTCACTTCAATCGGGCCTTGGCGAAGTCAAAGGTGGCGTAGAGACACTGGAAAACGCACAGCAGAACGGTCTCGGCGAAGTCAGCGCAACGCTGGATCAACAGATTCAGGACGTGCAGAGCCTGCATGGCTCACTCGAAGAGCAGCAGAAATCCCTGCAGGACAACGTCTCCGCTTTAAGCGAAGGACTCTCGTCGCTCAAATCTGAAGTGCAGGCTGAGGCGGAAAAGGACAATATGTCTGCATGGGTACTGGCGGAGGTCGAGTATCTGTTACACATCGCCAACAGCCGCCTCAACCTTGAGCATGATATCGAGGCAGCGCTGACTGCGCTGAAAGCCGCTGCCAAACAGCTTAGTGAATTAAACCTGCCTGATCTGAGTGAAATTCAACAGATGATCAGCAGCGAAATCGAAGCGCTGGATGCGCTACCCAAACACAATATTCCCGAGATGGCCCAGACGCTGGCAACCATCGGCAGTAGCATTGAGGAACTCCCACTGGCCAAACCAAAAGAGGCCTCACTGGCGAGCGGGAAAAGCGCCGACGACGAACGAAAAAAATGGGAAGTACTCGCCGATGAGGTCTGGACAGCTCTCAGACCCCTGGTCACGGTACGGAACAGCCAGGACCCGGCAATGGCCCCGCTAACGCCGGAAAAACACACTTACTTAACACAAAATCTGCAGCTAAAAATCGAATCGGCCCGTCTCGCTCTGTTGCGCGCCGACAACGACACATATCATGAAAACCTGAACATCGCCCACGAGTGGGTGTCCCAGTTTTATGATGTTGAAAGTGCTGAGTACGCCACGTTACTGAGTGCGCTGGATACTCTCCAGCAGGCGACCATCGACGGCGACCTGCCTGACATTTCAGCATCATTGAGTGCATTGCAGAAATACATCGCCAGCAAATCGCTGAAAGTATCCGCTCCGAGCAGCAAAGTACTCTCAGACCAGATGCTGGCCTCTTTATCATCAAACAGCGTCAACACAGACGCCAAAATTCACTAGCAGTGGAGTGACACACTTATGAAACTACTAATCACAGCACTCATTGCCCTTATCGCTTCTGTCGCAATCGCACTATTTGCCAAAGATGATCCGGGCTATATCATGGTTAACTACGGCAGCTGGACAATGGAGGCGAGCCTCGTGCTGGTACTCTCAGTCGGCATCGTGGGCTACATCGTGCTCTATTACGCCACCAAACTGCTGGGAGGCACTATCAAATCACCGCTAACGCTTATGAAGTGGCGTGGCAAACGTAAAGAGGGCAAGGCCCGCATGGCGACTGCAATCGGCATGGTCGAGCTCGCTGAAGGTAACTGGAAAAAAGCTGAGAAACATCTGGCGCAAAACGCCCAGGCGGGTGAGCTACCTGTTCTCAACTACCTTGGTGCTGCACGTGCCGCTCAGAAACTTGGCGCCAAAGATCGTCGCGATCACTACCTGAAAATGGCACGCCAGCACTCGCCACGCGACAGCATTGCTGTATCGCTTACCCAGGCGGAACTCCTGATGAGCAACGGCCAACTGGAAGAGGCTGCTGAAACCCTGAAACTGCTACGTCAGTTTGCCCCTAAGAACGACACCATTCTAAAGCAACTTGCCAAACTCTATACCAAGATGGGCGAGTGGAACAAACTGATCGATCTCCTGCCGATAATGCGCAAGAACCACGTACTGACAGACTTCGATCTTAACCGCCTTGAGCAGATGGCCCACGCCGAACTTCTAAAATGTGCGGCACATGATGTCGACCTGCTAAACAGTACCTGGCATCGTATTCCACGTCGCGTCCGCAAACTGGAAGGAGTGCTGCTCGAATACACCCATGCACTGGTCAGCCATGGCCAGGGGCACCAGAGCGAAGAACTTGTCTACCAGGTTCTCAGCAACAACTGGAATGATGAGCTTTGCTACCTTTACGGCATCGTCAAAGGCAACAACCTCAGCCGTCAATACAAAAATGCCGAGAAGCTGCTTCGCAAACAGCGCACCAATCCTGTGCTGCTATTAACCCTGGGACGCCTGGCACTACGCAGTGGTGACCTGGAAAATGCACGTGTCTACCTTGAAGCGAGTATGCACGCTGATCCGCAGCCCGAAACCTGCAAAGAGCTAGCAGCATTGCTGGAGAAGACCGGGGAACAGGAGAAGGCGATCGAGTACTACCGCCGCGGGCTTTCGATGAGCGTAGCACTCCCGGCACAGGCTCAGCAGCTCTCTCTACCGGCGACAGGCGAAGTCGTCGAGGGCCGCAGCGGCATTTTGCTAGCAGCCCAGCCTCAACAGGCTTAAAAGAAAAACTCAGCTGTTACCGCATTACCCTGTAGTAGCAGCTGAGTCCTTTGAAAACTCAAAGGCGTCGTAAAAGAAGTTCTCTTCTAACAACCCCTGCGCACTAAACGCATCACGCGCCGCCGATACCATCACTGGCGGCCCGCCCGCATAGACATCGTAACCACTCAAATCAGGAAAATCCTCAAGTACCGCCTGGTGCACATACCCCTTGCGCCCCTGCCACTGCTCTTCTTCGCCCACATCTGATAGCACCGGCACATAATTTACCAGCCCTTGCTCAGCCCATGCCTGTGGTAACGCATTCTGATAGAGATCAATTCCGGCTCGCGCGCCCCAGTAGAGATACATAGGGCGCGAAATATTCTCTGCGATCGCATGCTCAATGATCCCCTTGATCGGTGCAAACCCAGTCCCCCCGGCGACAAAGATAATCGGACGTGGCGATTTTTCTCTCAGAAAAAAACCTCCCAGTGGCCCCTCAATTCGCAGCATCTCCTTCTCGTGCATATCGCGGAAGACATGGTCAGTAAATTCCCCGCCATCGACGTAACGAATATGCAGCTCAATCAATTCGTCATCGTGAGGCGCATTAGCCAGTGAAAAACTACGACGGCGCCCATCTTGCAGCAGGATATCGATATACTGACCAGCAAGAAACTGCATCCGAGAAGCCTCTGGCAGTTTGAGATAGACACGCATCACATCTGGTGCCAGCTTATCCAGCTTCACTACTCGCACGGGATATTGCTCAACCGCTATCTCCTGCGAAGAGCAGACCTCACCTACGGCAATGCGTAGATCACTTCGCGGCTCTGCGCCACAAAATAGCACCATGCCAGCCGCCTTTTCTGCGTCGCTGAGCGCCTCGGGCTCAAGATCTTCATAGCTAATTTCACCCGCAAGCAACTTTCCCTTGCAGGCACCACAAACAGCGTTGCGGCAACCATATGAAAGACTAATGCCATTGCGCAGCGCCGCATCGAGAATACTTTCACCCTCTTCAGCCTCAAACGTCTTGCCCGCCGGGCTGATAACAATTGTAAAACCCATTAAACTACCCTGATTAAAAATGTAAGCTGCTCATTGTCGTTCATTTTCTACGCCAGGAAAACCCCATGCTAAATACTATTATCATTGGATGCGGTGACATTGGCACCCATGTTGGCCAAACACTACAACAACATCACCACACCATCACCGCCGTCGTCCGAACTCTGGAAAGCGCTGCTCAACTCACATCGCTCGGTTTTAACCCCATAATTTCAGACCTTGACCGGCTAGCGCCTTCGCTCCCAGTCATTACTGATGACGCCCTCATCTTCTACTTTGCACCACCACCCGGTAGTGGTGAACACGACCCACGCATGGCCAATTTTCTGCGCTCCCTTTCGGCCTCTGCCGCCCAGCCACGGCGGCTGGTCTACATCAGCACCACCGCTGTCTATGGAAATTCTTCAGGCGACTGGATCGATGAACAGACACCAACTCACCCCGTCAATTCACGTGGCAAACGCCGCCTTGACGCTGAGACGCAGTTGATCGAATATCAACAGCAACATCCCATCAAGGTGACCATCCTCAGAGTGCCAGGGATCTATAGCGCTAACCGCCTCCCTTTCCAGCAGATCAAGGCGGGAAAACCGATCCTGAAACAGCAGATCGCCCCCTACTCCAACCGGATTCACGCCATTGATCTGAGTGAAATCTGCATCGCGGCGGCTCTCAGCAATCCCCCCCCCCTTGCCATTTATAATGTCAGCGATGGCAACCCTGGCTCAATCTCACAATATTTCCGCGAAGTGGCACTCGCTTTTGGTCTGCAACCACCACCGGAAATCAGCTGGGAAGAGGCCGAGCAGCAGATCAGCCCGGCGATGTTGAGTTATCTCAGCGAGTCCAAAAGGATTGATAACAGCCTGATAATCGAAAAACTGGGGATTTCATTACGCTACCCTACGCTTGAAGCAGGCCTCAGACAGTGCGTTGAAGCGCTTAAGCACAAAGAATGACTGATCACGCTATACTCATCAGACGACAACACTAGTTGCGCTGGTGAGCGCAGCGACAGTCAGCCTGGATTAACTAAAGCAGAGAAGTATAGAATCTCCCTCCCGGGAAGGGAGCGAAAAAGAGAGCCCTGTATGCTCAGCAGAGCAGATTAAACTCAGTGCTGCAGCTCTTCTGCGTTGCTATTGCGGGCCGCGATCTTCTGAAAATTGACTTCCAGATCGAGCAGGTTCCATTTCGTGATATCGACAACCATCCTTGTGCCGTTAAGATACTCAATAACGACCTTTGACACGGCTGAGCCTGCATAACTCACGGCCCACACCTTCAGCAGCTGTCCGGTCAGGTTTACATACCATGAGCCGACAATCGGCTTTTGCTGAATGGACATAACATTTACCCCCAGTTGATAGTACTCATTCCGTGAAATGCCTGTACCACCATTCCCTGGCTATCTTGATTATAGCCGATTCCTTGACGCCAAACCATAAAACAAACCACAAAAAATCAATAGGTTATGATGTGACGCCGGCTTTTCTTACGCTCGCAAAGGTCGACTTTATTACTCAGGAATTGCAGCTCGGCCAATCACACGGCGATGCGGGTGAGACCCGTGTCCGTGCCATCGCGGTCTCTGCATCGACGGCGCGCTGCAGACTCGCATCGCTGCTCTTTATTCCAGCTTCGTTCACTACCCTTCTTGCGCAAACCATGATCTGACCCCGGCCACTCTCAATAACCGTAGCCCGGATGTAACATAGTGAAATCCGGGAAGATCCGTGCCTAGCCCACTCCCGGATTACGTTTCACTCCATCCGGGCTACTTGCTGCAAGTCGCAGCTTATGCGTCAACCCACACTACCAACCAGATTCAGTCAGATGTAGCGCTACCTAACCGCACTTAGAATCACCACAGTTCAGACAGGTCATACAACCATCCATCTTGATCATCGCCCTGGTGTTGCACTTGTTACACAGCTGCGCACCGTCCGGAAATGAGCTGTCATTCTGCTCTTCAGCCGCCGCAGACTTTGCTGTCGTCTCTTCAAACTGCTTGCGCTTCTCTTCGACCAGTTTGAGCTGATGCTCATCCATCCCTTCATCTTTGATCATGCCGATCTGACGTAGATGCTGGTCGATCACTTCACCGATCTCGGCCACCAGTGATGGCATAAATTTACCGCCACGCTTGAAATAACCGCCGCGTGGGTCGAATACCGAATGCAGCTCTTCAACCAGAAAGGTAACGTCGCCGCCCTTTCTAAAGACCGCAGAGATAATTCGCGTCAGCGCAACGATCCACTGAAAGTGATCCATATTCTTCGAGTTGATAAAGACCTCGAACGGACGACGCAGCTCATGCTCGGTGCCCTGATTGAGCACCACATCATTGATCGTCACATAGAGCGCATGTTCGGTCAGTGGTGTCTTTACCTTATAGGTTGAACCGAGCAACATCTCCGGGCGCTCAAGCTTCTCGTGCATGTGGATCACATTAGAGGTCGCCTCCTCTTTCTCCACTCGCGCCTCTGGTTCGACGGGCAGCGCCTTCTCTTCATCGCTGACGACGCCGTAATTGACGATTTTTTTACTAATCCTGGTGGTCATAATTTCTGTTTCTCCCTGATATCTGATGTGCTTGTTTTATAGTGGTTAGAACTTGCCGTAATAACCTTCTTTGAGTGCGTCGTATAGATTTGCCGCACTGTGCACTTCACCATCATATTCAATCTCTTCGTTCCCCTTCACTTCGACCACCGAGCCATCTTCGAGCGTGAAACGATAGGTGGTATTTTCCAGATCTTTCTCTTTCACCAGTACCCCCTGGAACGCTTCGGGGTTGAAGCGGAAGGTGGTACACCCTTTCAGCCCCTGCTCGTAGGCGTAGAGATAGATATCCTTGAACGCCTCATAGTCGTAATCACTTGGGACGTTTGCGGTCTTGGAAATAGAGGAATCGATCCAGGTCTGCGCCGCCGCCTGCACATCGACATGCGCCTTCGGAGTGATGTCATCGGCAGTGATGAAGTATTCCGGCAGCTGGTTCGCCTCCTCTTCGGTATAAGGCATCGCATGCTCATTGACCAGCTCACGATAGGCGAGCAGTTCAAATGAGAAGACATCGACCTTCTCTTTGCTCTTCTTCCCTTCGCGAATCACGTTGCGTGAGTAGTGGTGCGCGAAGCTCGGCTCGATACCGTTACTGGCGTTGTTGGCCAGTGATAGCGAGATGGTACCGGTCGGCGCAATCGAACTGTGGTGAGTAAAACGGGCACCCACTTCGGCGAGCTCTTCCACCAGTTCCGGCGCCTGCTGCGCGACCTGCTGCATATAGCGACTGTACTTCGCATGCAACACCTTGCCCTTTATTGGATCACCAACGGCATAACCGTCTTTGACCATCTCCGGACGCTTGCGCAGCATCTCAGCGGTGACGGTGAAATCCTGCTCCAGTACCGCCGCCGCACCCTTCTCTTTAGAGAGATCGAGCGCCGCCTGCCAGCCGACCAGCGCCATCTTGCGCGTCACCTGCTCGGTAAACTTCAGTGACTGCTCATCGCCATACTGCATGCGCAGCATCGTCATCGTCGAGCCGAGCCCGAGGTAGCCCATGCCGTGACGGCGCTTGCCCTTGATCTCGTCGCGCTGTTGCTCCAGCGGCAGGCCGTTGATCTCAACCACATTATCGAGCATACGGGTAAAGATGCTGACCGTCTTGCAGTACTCATCCCAGTCGAAACAGGCCTCTTCGGTAAACGGGTTGCGCACGAAGCGAGTCAGGTTGATCGAGCCGAGTAGACACGAGCCGTAAGGCGGCAGCGGCTGTTCTCCACAGGGATTGGTGGCGCGGATGTTTTCGCAGAACCAGTTGTTGTTCATCTCGTTGACCTTGTCGATCAGGATAAAGCCCGGCTCGGCGTAATCATAGGTCGAAGACATGATCACGTCCCACAGGCGACGCGCACGGATCGTCTTGCTCACGCGACAGGCGATCAGCCCCTCATCATTCTCGATATAGCCCTCTTTGAGCGGCCACTCACGCCACACCACCTGTGCCGGATTATTCAGATCGAGTTCACCATTTTCGACTTCGCATGGTTTGGCCGGAAAGGCGAGCTTCCAGTCGATATCGCTCACCACCGCCTCCATGAACTCTTTGGTAATCAGTAGCGAGAGATTGAACTGACGCAGGCGACCATCCTCGCGCTTCGCCTTGATAAAATCGAGCACATCGGGGTGGCCGATATCGAAGGTTCCCATCTGCGCGCCGCGCCGGCCGCCGGCGCTGGAGACGGTGAAACACATCTTGTCGTAGATATCCATGAACGACATCGGGCCCGAGGTGTAGGCCCCGGCGCCGGAGACGTAACCCCCCTTTGGACGCAGTGTCGAAAACTCATAACCGATGCCACAACCCGCCTTCAGCGTCAGCCCCGCCTCATAGACCTTCTTCAAAATACCGTCCATTGAGTCTTCAATGATCCCGGAGACAGTACAGTTGATGGTCGAAGTCGCGGGCTTGTGCGCCTGCGCCCCGGCGTTAGAGATGATACGTCCCGCCGGAATCGCGCCGTGGCGCAGCGCCCACAGGAACTCCTCATACCAGTGATCACGCTTCTCCTGCGTCTCTTCGACATCGGCCAGTGCTCGCGCCACGCGCTTGTAAGTATCGTCGATCGACTGATCGATCGCATTGCCCTCTTTGTTCTTGAGGCAGTACTTTTTGTCCCAGATATCAAGGGATGCGGGCTGGAATGGAATTTCAGATGCGGCGGCAGAGACGATTCGAAGGTGCGCGCTTTTCATGGTGTGGCTTTCTCCCAATTTATTGATTTTATATCCCTGGCCTTGCCGACCCCGGCGATTTTTCTCTCAACACACCCAACCAAAATAGAGGCCAACTGGTTAAAACAGCACCAGGATAAAACAAAACACAACATATTGTGTTGTGCGAAGAAGATTAGAGCTAAATCAAACCCTCGTCAACCACCCGCACACAAAATAAAACACCCACACAAATAAAACAAAAACAATAAGATAAAACCCATGAACCCTTTCTTTATAGGACAAAAAAACTTCATCTTTTTCACCCACTAATAACAGTCAGAATCACTATATGTTGTGGTCTGAAACTTGCTATACCAATCACATGCAAAAAACAACCTCCCCCCTTGAAAACAGCGCGACTAACGCCCATCTAGTTACGTAATCAGATCTATACATGAACCTAACAGGAGAACCATAATGGCCATCACCCATTACGAACCGTGGACATCAATGAACGATTTTCATAATGAAATCAGCCGACTATTTGGTAGCCGGCGAATCAACGGCAACCCAGGAAACGATGTCACCAATGTCGTTACCAGTGACTGGACACCCGCCGTCGACGTCAGGGAAGAGGAGAGCCAGTTCACCATTCTGGTCGATATCCCCGGCGTTGAGAGCAAGGAGATCGAAATCTCGATGGAGAAAGGGGTGCTCAGCATCAAAGGGGAGCGCCATAGCGAAAGCGCCCAGGAAGATAAAGGCTACAAACGTGTCGAGCGCGCCCATGGTACTTTTTATCGCAGCTTCTCACTGCCGGAGAGTGCAGATGCCAACGGCATCACCGCCAAAAGCAACAATGGCGTACTGGAGATCACCATCCCCAAGCAGGCCCACACCCAACCACGAAAAATTACCGTCGAGGGTTGAACCCGGCCTGACACAAACTGCCGAATCGATCGCGCGGCACCAATAAATGTGCCACGCTGATCCTGTTTCATAATAATTACTGGAGACTAACCTCAATGCCTCAGCGACCGCTCCTGCTGATCACACTACTATTATGCAGTTTTCTTGGCACTGCCAACGCGGCTCTGCCCGCTATCGATTCACAGGGCGAGCCGCTACCCACGCTGGCACCGATGCTGGAACGCGTCACCCCGGCGGTAGTCAACATCTCGACCCGCGGACAGGTAGCGGTACAGAGCAACCCGCTGTTACAGGATCCCTTTTTCCGCCGCTTCTTTAACCTGCCCGAGCAGCCCAGCCACCGCAATACTCAGAGCCTCGGCTCCGGCGTGATCGTCGATGCGACCAACGGCTACATCCTCACCAACAGCCATGTGATCGATAAAGCGATTGAAATCACCGTCACCCTGCAGGATGGCAGACGCCTCAACGCAACCCTGGTGGGGGCCGATCCGGAGGCAGACGTGGCGGTGATTCAGGTACCGAGCGAAAACCTCAGCGCACTCAAACTGGCCGATTCAGACCAGCTGCGGGTTGGTGATTTTGTCGTCGCCATCGGTAACCCGTTTGGCCTCGGCCAGACCGTCACCTCCGGCATCGTCAGCGCGCTGGGACGCAGCGGACTCGGCATCGAAGGGTATGAGGACTTCATCCAGACCGATGCGTCGATCAACCCCGGCAACTCGGGTGGCGCGCTGGTCAACCTGCGCGGCGAACTGGTCGGCATCAACACCGCCATCATCGCCCCCGGCGGCGGCAACGTCGGCATCGGCTTTGCGATCCCGACCAACATGGGACAGCAGATCATGGCGCAGCTGGTCGAATATGGCGAGGTGAAACGCGGCATACTGGGGGTCTCGGCGCAGAACCTGACCCCGGAACTGGCCCATGCGTTTGATATCGAACGCACCACCGGTGCCGTCGTGGTTCAGCTCGCCCCCAACTCACCCGCCGCTGAAGCGGGACTACAGATCGGTGATGTGATCATCAGCGTCAACGGCAACGCCACCGACAACGCCTTCGACATCCGCAACCAGCTCGGCCTGCTGCGCATCGGCGACAAGGTGGAACTGGGGGTGTTACGCGGCAACAAAAGCCTCGATATCAAAACCCGAATCGCCGACCCAGAACCCAATAAAATCAAAGGAAAACAGCTTGATGCAAGACTCGAAGGCACCGTCTTCAGTCGCATCGAAGAGGGCTCGCCGCTGTATGGAGAGATCAACGGCGTGCTGGTGGTCGAGGCCTCCCCCAACAGTCGCGCGTGGCGTGCGGGGCTGCGCAAGGGCGATGTGATCGTCTCGGCCAATCGACGCGCCGTCGGCGACCTCAACTCGCTGGCAGAGGCACTGAAGAAGTCACGTCGCGGCATCCTGTTCAATGCGGTACGCGGCAGCTCAGCACTCTTTATTCTGATCCAATAGGAGGACTCCCCACCATAATAGGGCGCGTGGTATAATACTGCGCGCTTTGAACCCGCCTTCGGCAAAGATCACCCGACCTGCTTTTGCAGGCGGCGCCGGCAACAGCACATCCATTCGAAAAAGATGGAGAAACTGCGATTTACGCATATAATGCCGCACTGCAACCGATGGCGATCGGCAAAAACTGACAATTCAGGTAACATGATCGAAAAATTATGTCTCAACACAAACTGACACAACTCCAGGAACTGGAGAGCGAATCCATCCACATCATGCGCGAAGTGGTCGCCGAGTTCCGCAATCCAGTGATGCTCTACTCCGTCGGAAAAGACTCCAGCGTGATGCTACACCTGGCGCGCAAGGCATTTCATCCGGGGCCGCTGCCATTTTCGTTACTCCATGTCGATACCGGCTACAAGTTTCCGGAGATGTATGAGTTCCGCGACTGGTACGTTAAAGAGGTCGGGGCGAAGTTGATCGTCCATCGCAACGAAGACGCGATCGCCAAAGGGATGAACCCCAATGAGTTCGGCGTGGCACGTTGCTGTGGCGCACTCAAGACCGGCGCACTGCTTGAAGGGCTTGAGATCGGTGGTTACGACGCCGCCTTCGGGGGTGCCCGTCGCGACGAAGAGCGCTCACGCGCCAAAGAGCGTGTCTTCTCGATGCGCGACAGTTTTGGTCAGTGGGACCCGAAAAATCAGCGTCCCGAATTGTGGAACCTCTATAATGGCCGTATCCACGACGGTGAATCGGTGCGTGTCTTCCCGATCTCAAACTGGACCGAGATGGATGTCTGGCAGTACATCAAAGAAGAGAACATCCCGATCGTACCGCTCTACTACGCCAAAGAGCGCATGATGGTCGAGCGTGGCGAACACCTGATCCCGGCCGACAATGACCAGTTCCTGCTCGAAGGTGAAGAACCGAAGATGGTGATGTCGCGTTACCGCACCCTCGGCTGCATGCCGTGCACCGGCGCGGTGCGCTCCAGCGCCAGCACTATCGAAGAGATCATCGAAGAGGCGAGCATCGCCACCCGCAGTGAGCGCGAGACCCGCATCATCGACCATGGCTCCAACAGCATGGAAGACAAAAAGAAGGAAGGTTATTTCTAGTGCTCCATCCGGGTAAAAATCATGAATTCAGCGTCCCTGTGGTCTTCCGCAGCAAGGCGCTGTGCGAAGAGAATGGTCACTCCCTTATCAAGCGCTGCAACGCAGCTGCGGAAGACCACAGGGACGCCCTTTGGGTTAGCTTGTCAACGCCCATGGACTGCGTTCCGCCCCTTGGCAAGGGAGTAACCATTGCCTGCGAGACGCGCCTTGCCATGAACGTTGACAAGCTAACTGAACTCAGAATTTTTACCCGGATGGAACACTAATGCCTAGCTCAGATCAAAATATCGAACTACTACGTCTCGTTACTGTTGGCAGTGTCGACGATGGCAAATCCACGCTGATCGGCCGTCTGCTTTACGACACCAAGGGTGCGTTTGAAGACCAGCTACAGGCGATCAAAAAAGATGATGGCGAAGGGGCCGACAGCATCGACCTGGCGCAGCTCACCGACGGCCTCGCCGCCGAGCGCGAACAGGGGATCACGATCGACGTCGCGTACCGCTATTTTTCGACACCGAAGCGTAAATTCATCATGGCCGACTGCCCGGGGCACGAGCAGTACACCCGTAATATGGTCACCGGCGCCAGCACCGCCAACGCGGCGATCATCCTGATCGATGCGCGTAAAGGGGTGTTGCAGCAGACCCGCCGTCACACCCACATCATCGGCCTGCTGGGGCTGCCGCACCTGATTGTGGCGATTAATAAGATGGATCTGGTCGACTACGACGAGGCGACCTTCAATAAAATTAAGGAAGAGCTGACCGAGTTCTGCGCGCGCCAGCACATCCATGACCTGATCATCGTGCCGATCTCAGCGCTGGCGGGTGACATGGTGGTTGAGCGCGACAATAACATGCCGTGGTACGACGGCCAGACCATCCTCGAAGTACTCGAAGGAATCGAGGTTAGCGGCCACATCGACGAATGTAACTTCCGCTTCCCGGTGCAGTATGTCTGCCGTCCACAGACCAGAGAGCTACCGGACTTCCGCGGCTTCATGGGGCGCATCGCCTCCGGCACCGTCAAACCGGGCGACGAGATCGTGCAGCTACCCGCAGGCAAACGATCGAAGGTTAGGGAGATCGTCACCTTCGACGGCAACCTCGACGAGGCCTTTGCGCCGCAGAGTGTCACACTGACACTGGAAGATGAGATCGATATTTCACGCGGCGACATCATCGTGCACCCAGACAGAGCGCCCCGGGCCGCCAGAGAGCTCGATGCGATCGTCTGCTGGATGGGTGAAGAACCACTCTCACCACGCAAGAAGTATCTACTCAAACACACCACCAATACCGTCAAGGCGATGGTCACCGAGATTGTATACCGCACCGATATCAACGAACTGACGCGGGATGAAGGGGCAGAAGAACTGGTGATGAACGACATCGGCAAGATCTCTCTAAAGCTGATGAACCCACTCACCTTCGACCGCTACGAAGAAAATCGCACCACCGGCAACTTCATCATCATCGACAGCTTCACCAACAACACTGTTGGCGCAGCGATGATCTGCTGACACAAGCTCAGCCCCATTCACACCTCATATTTACGCTCATGGATGAGTGTAACCACTTGTTTTGTAGCTGACTTACGGTTAGCCTTGCAACTATTTACACAACTCAAGCGGTAGACAGTGCACACTCAAACCACAATCAGGCCTGCCGCTGTTCTTTTGCTGGCAGCTCTCCTCTCCGGATGCGCTTCAAGTGCCATGCGTAGCGTGGCAGATAGTCTTTCGCTTGCGATCACCAATCAGAATGACCTCGCTACGGTACGCGATGGCGAACCGGCCTACCTGTTGCTGATCGACGGTTTCATTCTCAACGACCCGGATAATGAAGATCTGCTGCTTGCCGGCGCGCGACTGTACGACACCTATGCCGGTGTCTTTGTCGAAGATGAAGCACGTGCGGCGCGCCTCTCCACCAAAGCGCACGGCTATGCGCGGCGTGCCCTGTGCCAGCCCTACCCCCTGGTGTGCGAGCATGACCGAGGCTCGTATGATGACTTTGCGCGCCAGATCACCCGGGTGGAGGCCAATGAGCTGCCGCTGCTCTACGGCTACGCCACCGCCTGGGTCGGCTGGATTCAGGCCCACAGTGGCGACTTCCGCGCCATCGCCGAGCTGCCCAAGGTAGAACTCGCCTTTGAGCAGATCATCAAACTCGATGCGCGCTATGAGCGTGGCCAGGCGCAGCTCTACCTCGGCGTACTGCGCACCCTGCGGCCACCGGCCCTCGGTGGCAAGCCTGAGATAGGGCGGGAACATTTCGAACGCGCCATTGAATACTCGGATGGGCGTAACCTCTACGTCAAGGTGGAGTATGCGCGACGCTACGCGCGGCTAATCTTTGACCGGGAACTGCACGATACACTACTGAATGAGGTACTCGATGCCGACCCGGAAGAAAATGGGTTCACCCTCAACAACACGCTGGCGCAACAACAGGCACGCCAGCTACTAGATAGTTCTGCCGCATATTTCGAGGAGTGAAGAGATGCGACGTTTATTGATGATGCTCACCCTGCTGGCCACGGCCATATGCACGACAGCACCTGCACAGGCACTGACCTTCAAGATTGCCACCATTGCGCCGGATGGTACCGCGTGGATGGATGAGATGCGCAAAGGTGCCGACGAGATCAAAACACGCACCAGTGGGCGGGTAAAATTCCGTTTCTTCCCCGGCGGCATCATGGGCAATGATCAGAGTGTGCTGCGCAAGATCCGTATCGGCCAGTTGCACGGTGGTGCTATCGTCAGTGGCGGCCTCACTGCCATCTATCCAGACATCGGTATCTACAGCCTGCCGTTCACCTTCCGCACCGAAGAGGAGGTCGATTATGTGCGCCAGAAAATGGACCCACTGTTGATCAATGGCCTGAAGCAAAATGGTTTCGTCAGCTTTGGCTTCGCCGAGGGCGGCTTTGCCTATCTGATGTCGAATCAATCCATCAAAGTAATCGATGATTTCAAAGGGCAGAAGGTGTGGGTACCACAGAATGATGACGTCAGCCGCGCTGCTTTTGAGTCGGTCGGCATCTCACCGATCTCGCTGGCACTCTCCGATGTACTCACCGGTCTACAGACCGGGCTGATCGATACCATCGCCGGTTCCGCCAGCGGCGCAATTGCGTTGCAGTGGCACACACGGGTGAAATACCTGATGGACGAGCCGCTCTCATACCTTTACGCCGCCATGGTGATCAGTGAAAAACGTTTCCGGCGCATCTCTGCCGACGATCAGGCGATCGTCTCTGAGGTGATGGGCAATACTTTCAACCGGCTCAACAAGCTCAATCGCCAGGATGACCTCAGCGCACGCGCGGCGCTACAGGCGCAGGGCATCACCTTTATCAAACTCTCGCCACAACTGACCGGACAGTGGTTCGATATCCGCAAAAAAGTGGAACTGAGCATGACTCAAAAAGGGGTACTATCAAAAGAGATTGTCAACACACTGCAAAAACATCTTGACGCATATCGCGCCGCAGCTGTCACTGCACAACAGCACCGGGCCACAATCAACTGATCACCACCATCCCAGGACGATAGACAGGGAATGCCGCCGATCAACTCAGCACACGCGCCCAACGGCAACCCGATACAGCTCATCAATCGCACCATTACCTTTGTTGAGAACTGCCTGCTGGCGCTGTCACTGTTCGTGATGATTGCACTCGCCGGCACCCAGATCATCATGCGTAATTTCTGGGACAGCGGCCTCGCGTGGGGCGACACCTCGCTCAGCATCCTGGTGCTTTGGGTCGGTATGCTCGGCGCGATGGTCGCCACCCGCGAACAGAACCACATCAGCATCGATGTGCTGTCACGTTTTCTGCCGCCACACCTCAAAGGGCTCAACCAGATCCTCATCGACCTCTTCACCGCTGCGGTCTGCGGCCTGCTCAGCTATCACAGCTACCGTTTTGTGGTGATGGAATATGAGGATGGCACCATCGCATTTGAATCGGTACCGGCGTGGCTGTGCGAGGCGATCATCCCGTTTGGCTTTGGCCTGATCGCACTGCGCAGCGGCTTCACCTGTGTGGCGCAAACTATCGCACTGATTCGTGGTAAAGCGCGATGATAGTCACACTGCTACTGATCATCCTCGCGCTGCTCGGTGCACCGCTGTTCGTGGTGATCGCCGCTGGTGCGATGTGGGGTTTCTATCAGGCCGAGATAGATCTCGCAGTGATGGCGATCGAATTCTTCCGCCTCGCCGAGATGCCGATGCTGGTATCGATCCCGCTCTTCACCTTTGCCGGTTATCTGCTCAGCGAGAGCCAGGCGCCTGCACGACTGGTCAGACTCAGCAGCGCGCTGCTCGGCTGGATGCCGGGCGGGCTGGCGATCGTTTCCCTGTTTGCCTGCGCACTCTTCACCGCCTTCACCGGCGCCTCCGGCGTGACCATTGTCGCCCTCGGCGCACTGCTCTTTCCAGCATTAATGCAGGCTGGTTACAAGGAAAATTTTAACCTCGGACTGATCACCACCTCCGGCAGCCTCGGGCTGCTGTTTGCACCGTCGCTGCCACTAATCCTCTACGCCGTCATCGTGCAGCAGATGGGGATCGGTGACCCACTCACCATCGATGAGCTTTTCCTCGCAGGTATCCTGCCCGGCCTGTTGATGCTGTTGATGCTCTCCGCCTGGAGCATGTGGCAGAATCGCGGCCTGCCGACCCATTCACTGGAGTGGAAAGAGGTCAGCAGCGCACTCAAAGAATCGCGCTGGGAGATACCGCTACCGTTTATCGTTTTAGGCGGAATCTATAGCGGCTACTTCGCTGTCTCGGAGGCCGCCGCCGTCACCGCACTCTATGTGTTGATCGTCGAAGTAATCGTCTATCGCGAGATCCCGCTCAGCAAACTACCGCAGATCATGCGCAACTCGATGGTGCTGGTCGGCGCCCTGCTGATCATCCTCGGCGTCTCTCTGGCATCAACCAACTACATGATTGACGCCGAGGTTCCCACCCGCATGTTTGAATACATCAAGTCACATGTCGATAGCCCGCTGACATTTTTGATCCTGCTCAACATCTTTTTGCTGATTCTCGGTGCGATGCTCGACATCTTCTCGGCACTCATCCTGATCATCCCGCTACTGCTACCGATCGCACTCGGCTACGGCATCGATCCGGTCCACTTAGGCATTATTTTCCTCGCCAATATGCAGCTCGGTTACTTCACCCCGCCGGTTGGGCTCAATCTTTTCATCGCCAGCTATCGATTCAAAAAACCGGTGATGCAGCTCTACAAAGCGACCCTGCCGTTCTTCTTTATCCTGCTACTCGCAGTGTTGATTATCACCTATGTGCCCGCACTCTCTTTGTACCTGCCGGGAAGAGATTAGCGATACCAAGCTGACGCCGCACTCACAAAGTAAACATCCATCTGAATAAAGCCAGATAGATACCGCCCCCAATAGAGCGCTGTTTAGTTAGAGCCTCATCAAAAGTCCAATGCTCTGATATTGCTAAAGAAAGCAGGGTTAACAAGGTATAATAATGCACGAAAGATTTCATCTTACCGACAAAAAGCGTGCACCGATGATCCGATACCGAAGCGAAAGACAGCGCCCCCTTGAAGGATTTCGAAACACCCTTTGAAACAGCGCTGGATAAAAAAAACCGCTGGATCAAGTTAAGTGAATGCATCCCGTGGGATGTGTTGGCAAACAGTTATTACGAAACGCTCTCTGTAAAAGAGGGGCGCCCTGCCAAAGATGCCCGTCTCGTGATTGGCGCGGTGATCATTACACACAAACTGTGTTTGTCGGATGAAGAGACTGCTGGCCAGATTCAGGAAAACCCGTACCTGCAGTACTTCGTCGGTTTACCGGGTTATCAGACCCAGGCGCCTTTCGTTCCCTCACTGTTTGTTGAGATTCGTAAACGGATGGGGCAAGCGATGTATGATGCCTTTCATGGTGCGATCGTAGAAGCCGTGGAGGCGAAGAGATCTACGCAAAAGTCGAGCAAGGCTAATAACGACAGTGTAGACAATGATGATGATCCCCCACCGCCTGATGAACCGAGCCTGACAGAAAAGACATCGCTTAACCAGGGTAAGCTGATCATTGATGCCACTGTCGCCAACCAGGCCATTCGTTGGACTTGGGGAAAAAAGGGGGTTTATTCTTCCTATACTTTGCGCGAGAAGGAGCTGGACATGGATGATGAGGAGTACGCCGCCTGGGTGGGCCTGCTGCCCGGTTCGGTGGATGGCCTCTACGCCTACTGGCATTAGTCGTCGCTAACGCCACACCCGGCGTCCCGTTCCCTGAAGCGCTCGCTCCTGCCAATCTTTATAAAGAGCTTGGCAAAAAACCCCTCTGCGGCAGCGCCGATATGCGCCCCTCGGAAAAAGATGGCCGCCCCCGCTCAGTCGGGGACGGCCATCTTTCAATAAGGATGAATACTGCCGTCAAGTCCCTTACATCAGGTCGAAATCAAGACCATAGCCCACCGTGAAGCGAACGGCGTCCATATTGGACGATAAACCACCCACCGCACTATTGGTTGCTTCGACATCGCTCTTGTCAATGGCAAAGCTGAAGCCATCCTTGCTGATACTGGCGCCAACATGGTTGTAGCTGATATCACCGTTACCGTACTTGCCGTCATTGGTGTAGTCATAACGACCGGCATAGAGACTGACATCCACAGCACCCGCGGTAAAATCCGCGCTGCCGAAGAAATAGATATCGCCCTCGTCAAACGCCTTATCTTTGTTGGCGGAAGCGGCATCAATCGTGTAGTTCAGGCCAACCGTGATCACGCCGTAGGTACCGGAAACATAAGCCTCTGTGTAATTGGTCTCTGGAAATGAGGTGTACTGGTAGGTCAGCACGCCCAGATCATAGCCAAGAGCGCCCGCCTCGCCGGCGAAACCGGCATAGAAATCCACCTCACCACCACCGAGACCCGCATCACCCAGTGTAGAGGCCCAGGTACCGGCATAAATACCGGAGGCGTGGCCCCAGTCGATACCACCCTGGACAGCGGCACTATCTCCTGAATACGTCGTACCGCGGAAGATATAGTTGGAGAGCGCGCTGACATTCGCCGTTACTTCGGCTAATGCCGCGCTGCTGAGTAAGAATGATGCCGCCGCCGCAGTGCCCAGTAGCGTTGCTTTGATGGATTTATGATTGGTCATGGATGAACTCCCTAGTTGGTAAAAAAACATGTCGTTCGCAAGCACAGTATTAGCATCAATTGTGCCAATCATTAATTTGTTTATCTTACAATCACTTGAATGATTTTATCGGGACTTGAATTATTCAGGCCCAATCTAGACGCACCATAATTGAGCAGCAGTGACCTGTTTTAGTGCATCGCCCCCCCCCTTGGGCGGGCGAGGTGCCGGAACCAGGCGATGACGACACAAAATCCGTCGCGGCGCTTGTGTGCATTGAGTGATGCTTTGCAGGCAGGGTAGATTAAGGAGCCTCTTACATGGACATCGCCCGGGAGGCTGTCGGATTCAGGATGAATAGGCTGCGGAAACGGGCCGGCATTCTGTCGGCCAGTGCCGCCGGCGCCCCTTACAAGGCGGAATCGCCGGATGGCCGATGAGCACAAAGAAGAGATGAAACGTCTCAAAGCACAGCGGCAACAAGAATACCGAGAACGTATTCCAGTCGAAGGCAAGTTCGGGCAGGGCAAGAACGGATATCGCCTGAACTACATCCGTGCCGGGCGCGCCGATACGTCACTGGCCTGGATCAACAGCATCTTCCTGGTGATGAACCTGCCGATTCTGCTGCGGGTTTTCCTGGGCTTATGCAAAAGTGGCGTCATAACCGCTGTGCCGCTAACAAAATACGACATGGACACCCTGTGGCGACGGATCGTTTCGTCCTTGCGTGACCAATCCGCCGGGAGGTGTCATCATCGAACAAATGCCGTTCTTGCTTTTTGAGGAAGCTCTAATTATAGCATTGGATTAGAAGATTTCCGTCGCCAGCCTTAAACGCTTCGGGCTTCTTATATACAACTACGGTATGACTAGGATACTGCAACATCCTCGGGCGATGATGGTGGCGGCGCTAAAGCAGCGCCACTCAGGCCCACTTTTTCTACGCCAATCAAGTACAACCCCTGATTAGTATTTGCTACGCCTCCACCTATGCAGGGAGAGCCAATATCAAGTCGGTAATCTTCTAACGATGGATTGATAAACTTAGGATCACCAGTTCTATCATTGATAGCAAATCCTGTCGCAGTGCGGATCTGCTCAAGAATGGTATATTTGACACTTAAGTATCTATATAAATCAAGCGTTGACCCATACTCATGGTTGTAATTGGCATACTCTATCTGACTTGCAGACTGATTTGATTGATATTGCACACTCTCCGCCATATCCCACGTCCTCCTGCAATTGTAGAATATGTTATTGAAGATTTGGTGATTATAAGTGTCTTTCGAACGAATTGCCCCGTTGTCACCACCACCACACTCATCAAAGACGTTATTACAGATCCACTGCTTACCTTTCTGATTGCGTCCGGCGCCTGTATGCTCTATCGCCTGATACACATTACATTTTTTAAATAGATTTGATTGAACTATGCCATAATTCGGCTCCTGCCCCTCAGAACCATACCCATACCGGACCCCATTAATTGTTTTTATTTTATTAAACCTGACCGAAGCCACAACATCCCCTGCTTCCATTCGCTTCATAAATATTCCATTACCACTATTTGTAAATTCGCATCGCTGAATAGACAGGTTTGTAGAGGAGTAATAGAAGACACCAGCTGTGTTCTGATGGGTATTATTACCATTGTCCTGAATGTTATTCGATGTACATCGCCAAACCTTACCACCATCTACCCCCCAAAGATTGTACGCAGCATCATTTGTGGAGCCATTTATGTTATCCGCCGTGCAGAGTTCAATATTTATCATCTTACTATTGCCGTAATGGTAAAAGATTGCGGATCCATTATTATATCCAGTAACCCCAGTTACATTGATATTCTTAAACTGTATCCCTCGAAACGTTTGATATGACTCACCGCCCTCGGTAAAAAAACCATTAACATTACTTGCCCCCGCCCCATCTACCACAAGGGAGCTTCCAGGCCAGTTCCTTATATACACACGGGTTTCCTCACTAGAACGACCGGCAGGAGGGGCTATACACCTAAATGCACCACCAATACTCGCCGTATTAGTCCCATCTGGTATCACAGTTCCTTTGCCATAAATATAACGCTTTGACCCTATGTTTCCTATTGCATCATAAATATTGTCATAAGGGGACGCCTGAGTACCATCTCCATTCAGGGAGGCATTCGTGTCGAAAAATACCGCCTGCGAATTTGGCGCAATCGTATCATCATCAATTACACCGTATGCGTGTGTATTGACTCCATTGTGGAGAGCCACGCCACCAACTGGGTTTGAAAGTTTCGCATAAATTCGATGCTCTCCCACTCCTTTACTGCCCACACTGGCCTTAAAACTTTTGACGCTGGCATCGCCATCACCCCAGGTCAGTGTTCCAGTAACCTGCGAATGGCTATCGCCATGAGTCGAAAAGTCGACGCTGACGCTACCTGCTGTGCCATGAGTTCGACATACGTAAAAGGTATGCTCCCCAACTGCATCCAGTTCGGAATAATCTATATAAAACCCAACCCTTCCTGGTGTCGACAGAACTAATCCAAGGCTTTTTGCAATCTGACCAACAACTACCTCACCAAATGCACGAAATGACATAAGATAAGTTGAAGATAGTGCCAAAACCAAACATTTTAAGAAAGTACGTCTAATCATATCGTTCCTCTTCCACCAAACAACTTCGCATAAACCTGACTTCCATTCAGAGGTACAATCGGCGAAATCTGGTAGTAACTTTAAAATAAGCTCTCAAATTTGCCACCTGAATCACAGGGCGGATTCAGGAATGAAGTGCAATTTCGATTAACCATGCGTTAAGAGGGCAAGATGCGTTAGCATTCAAGCCTTTTTGACCGACCAGTCGAAATTGCGAGAATGAACTACACACCCCCTACCCAAGAAGAAAGATACCAGATTTCCGTTTTAGATAAAGCAGGTCACCAACAAAAAGAGATCGCTCATTTGCGAGCACGGAGTGAATCTACGATCAGCCGAGAACTATCCCGCAGTCGAGGAAAACGGGGTTATCGTCCTCAGCAGGCCCAACGTAAAGCCGATGAACGCCGGGCGATGAATGCGCGTACCATTGGTGAGCCAACGTGGGCATTTGTCGAGGAGAAGCTCAGAGAAGAGTGGCGTCCTGAGCAAATCAGTGGTCACCTGGGCAACATTTAGCAACCTGACATCAGCCATGAAACGATTTACCAGCGTCCTGTGGTGGCGGGGATGGCGGTGGCAGCGGTGGTAGTGCACCAACCCCTGAGTTTACGGTCACCACCACCGCCGGTGCCAATGGTGCCATTTCGCCTGGGAGTGTTTCGGTCATACAGAACCAGAGCACTAGCTTTAGCCTGACACCGGATACGGGTTATATCATTGATTCCGTTACCGGTTGTGATGGCACGCTAAGTGGTAATACCTATACCACAGGGGCGATTACCGCCGATTGCACCGTGAGCGCCAGTTTTAGCCCTATCCCCGCAGAGCCGACGCTGAGTTTTGGTATCAAAACCTTTCGCTTTAGCTGAACGGATGTGAACTGGGCGACGTCGTATAAATTGCTCGAAGACCCTGACGGTAGCAGTGGCTACACCCAGGTCGGCAGTGATATCGCGCCAGGCAATGGCAGCTATGATCACCGTGTGGCCCTGTATGCACGGGCGAATGCACGCTATATATTACAAAGTTGTGATGCCAATGGCTGTTTCGACAGCAGCCCACTTAATATCAGCGGCAATCTGGTCGAAGCGATTGGTTATTGCAAGGCCAGTAATCCCAGTGCTTACGACGAGCTCGGTCGTTCTGTAAGCCTCAGCGCCGACGGCAATACCCTCGCGGTGGGGGCATCCAGAGAATCCAGCTCCAGCACCGGCGTGAATAGCACGCCGGACGAGAGGGTCCCCGCTGCCGGTGCGGTGTATGTGTTTACCCGCAGTAGTTCATTGAGATTTAAGCCTTTTTTATCGACTGCTAACAGGACAGCTGTGATTATAAACATAGACTAACCATCACCAGAGTCGCGACAATGGCAATTCAAGTGAACCGAACAACATACCTGTTGCCACCCTGGTTTGGGTGCGAGTAAAGAAACCACGTTCTTAGAACGTGGTTTTGATTTCGCCCTATAAGGGCGTATAAGCGAGCCCTCTAAGAAGGCTCGCTACGTTGCCGCCTTTAATTAACTTGTAGTCAAAATCTAACTCAAGGTTTCTTTCTCGTCGCTCCTGATATTTTACATACTGACGTATCATCTCAGCATCGACCCCCACCGTATCAACACAGTACCCCTTTTCCCAAAAGTGATTACCCCAACAGGGCTTCTTTTTCAGATAAGGAAATTGCTTGAACACCTGGATCGCTGCCTTTCCTTTGACCACTCCCATCAGCTTCGAGATGGATACTTTCGGCGGAACCTTAACTAAAAAATGGACATGGTCTGGCTGAACATTCAACTCTACTACCTCACACACCTGCCGTTCAGCATATACTCGTACGGTTTTCATCACCTCATACCCAACTTGGTCCCTCAATACCCGATAACGGTATTCGGCACCCATACTATGTGATACTGGCAATGCCATATCACATGCGATAACTTACTAAATCTACTCATGCCCGTACTCCTATCTAGCTGTTTGGCGACAACTACGACAGGGTGCATGAGTAGTTCCAATGTGTCCGACAGGCATAGCCTACGGACCAATTCCACGTCCTAAGGACGTGGTTTTAAGGATTCAATAAATCTCACCTTCAATCATATTGATAATCTGCCCCGGATGGATTGTCGATTTTTCAACACATCTCTCTTCTGCAACTCCGCGTAGCAGTCGAAATCTGAAACCACCGCTAGATACAGCAACCACTACCACTGGTTTATGCTTATAATGCCCTATTTAATACTATTTATTATTGGAAACAGATCATCATGAACGACAAATCGACAATCAAAAAACACTGGGCACAGTGGTCATCAATTCTGCTGATTATCATCGGACTGGCATTTGGCGTTACCATGCTACCTACCGGCTATAGCGATGACCTCTCCGTCATCGGCAGCGGGAAAAATGTTGCGGTGCTGGTACACAATAAAGAAGGGGTACGTAGCCTTAACCTGATGAATCAGGTCGACGCAATCAGAGAACACTACAAAGGTCGTATTGAATTTCGCATCGCTGAAAGCGGCTCTCAAAGAGGCGCTGAATTCGCACAGAGAAACATGGCAGGTGATGCCACACTGGTGCTATTCAGGGGCGATGGGACAATGGCAAACAGACTGGCCAACCTGGAGAGCGTGGAGAGTCTGGCAAGCGCACTCGATCAGACATTTGGCTACTAAAACTAACAACATTGCCCCCTGTGAAGACGCGGTAAACTTACGAACTGCATTAATATAGCGAGGGATATCCGCTTAACCGCCTGTCAGGCACCAGGCAAAGGACGAAGCTCATGGCTGACAATTCACAGGGATCCTGGTCTTCAATTCCGGGAACCCTCACCGGAGTCGCCGCCGTCATCACGGCAATTACAGCGCTTTACCTCGCGACCAGAAAGAGCTTCGAGACACTGCCACACCAACTACAGTTTACCCAGAACATAGGTGTCAACACTAAATGAATCTTGACTGGATGCCAGCCTGTAGACAGTGAGCAGTAAGTCTCGCGATGCTTCCCCATTTCTCTAAAGCTTACACGTTACGGAGCGACCTGAGAATCAGATACTGGAAAAGTCTATGAATATCTCGTAAAGGAAAAAACTCAGATGCGCTCATCATAACCACGCCAATTATATTTACACCGGGCTATAGCGAACTTATCGAACCTGTCGGGATGCTGGAAATCGTCAAACAGGCAGGGGCTTTTAAAGCGGGCACAGTGGGCGCAGAAACTATCCCTCAGATTCGCCAGTACGGCGATCGTATTCTCGAAGTCCCGGGAAAAAGAGGTTTGAATGCATTTTCTAACACCGACCTGGAGAATGTTCTCAACGAATGAATGCTGCTCATGCCATGGAACAACGCGGCAAGGTAACTATTCGAACGGGCAGCCACGAAGGCCGTGGATGGATCGATACTTCAGATACCGGAAAAGGCGTTGAACCGGCGATAATGAAGCGAATATTTGAACCTTTTTTTACGACTAAAGCTGTGAGAGAAGGCACCGGCCCGGGGTTATCGGTCTCTTTCGGGATTATAGAAAAACATGGTGGCTGCATTGAGGTTGAAAGTGAAGCGGGCAAAGGGAGTCTATTCCGCATCCGGCTACCCATACAGCATGACACACTGCATAGCGGTGAATATATCATCAAACACTCCCTTTCCACACATGGGCAGGAGTAAAACATGATCAATAATCGCTCTACCCTATCAACCCCTAACCTCTAGCCATAAGGGCCAGATCCGTGTTGCCGAGCAACACAATCAAGCGTGACATCATTTTTTATTAGACTCGTTCGTCACTGCCCCATTCAACTTCTTCACTCACAACGAATAACTACCACAAAATTCTTTCCTTATGTAATATATTAGTTTATACCTGAACCAGAGATACCCGTTCTGAAGGATCGCCCCCCCTGGAACAGTGAATGAAACCAAATAGACTCCTCCAAACTGCGACTTCTGTCGATAGGTTCCAGACCACACTCGCAGCTTTTCTGATGATTGCGCTCTGCCTGCTGGTTCAAGGATCCGCATGGGCCGCGGGGGAGCGCGATTCAAGTAAAGAGGTAGTCGCATCACTGCATACTGCAAAGGCAAAATTCACCACATCACTGAATAAACTCATCCCTCGGATCATCGCGCTGGACAAGGCCGACACCTCCGATACTGCGTTGAGCTCCGAGCTGGCCTGGCTCTATCAGAGACGCGACTTTCTGCAAAAGAGTATCTCATCGGTCGAACGCGCACTGGACTACTACCAGGCCTATCAGGGGATACCGAGCCGCCTGAAGAAGATTGAGCATGAACTCGCCATTCCGCTCCCTGATGCGCTCAAAATAGACGAGCGGGAGCCGCTGCCAGTCCTGGAGCAGCGACTGGAGAGCGCCAGAGACGAACTTGAGACGGCGCGCCGAATTCGTAACGAGATCGAGAGTGAAGCGGCGCAACGTAGCGAACGACTCCAGACAATCTCCGACGAGTCGGCCGCTGCGCGCAAACGGCAGGAAGAGCTTGGCCAGCAACTTATATCCTCACCGACAGGCGATGATAGCGACAAAGGCAGCATCGCCCGGAGAGATGCCGCTCAGGCAGAGCACGACTACCTCGACCAGTTGCTGAAGGAACTTGAGCATGAGCAACGCAGCTATGAAAACCGACGCGAGCTGCTGCGCGCTCGTCGCCAGCAGGCAGAACGCCAGGTACTCATCGCAGAACAACGCTTCAATGCACTGGAGCAGAGCGTTAACTATCTGCGCACCAGTGCCGCCGTCGAAGCGGTACAGGCCGCCGACATCGCTAGTCGTAGCGCTGTCAGCGCACATTCACTGGTACGCACGATCATCGATGAAAACCAGCAACTGGCAACCGAACTGACCAACGTCTCAGCATTAAGCTCGATCGTCAGTGAAGACAAAAAGAGCGCTGAAGAGCGCCTCGATACAACCCATCGAAAATACGATGGCATAAAAGAGAAGATCGCCCAGATTGGGCTGACGGATGCAATCGGGCTGAAGCTCCGCAATGAGCGCACTCAGCTATCCGATGACGGCGGCCTTGCCACCTCGCTGCAGAAACGCCAACTCGAAATGAATCGCGTCCAGTTACGACGTATCGAGATTGAGGACCGCCTGCTGGAACTAGTCGACCTGAAGCGGGAAGCCAGGCGCAGAGTTAACAACTACCTTCCTCCGGTAACGGAAAGAGAACAGAAGGTGCTGGTCGCCGTACTCAGCAGGGCCCTGCAGGAACAAAAAGAGAGCTACCTAAATGAACTGATCAAGGCTTACGACATCTACTTTGAAAAGAATCTCTTTCCAGTCATGGAGGCCGAACGTGAGCTGAGTACGCTGCTTGAGGATTATAAAAAATTTATCGACACCCGTATTCTGTGGATACAGAGCGCACCACCGATTGCCGCCAGCGATCTAAACAGGCTTGGTGCCGCGCTCCGGTGGCTGCTGAGCCCAGCATCGATCGCTCAGGTAATTGCACACCTACATGATGAACTGATTACAGACCCACTGACAATAATAGCGCCACTATTGATTGCCGTGGCCTTACTGATTTCTAGTCGCCGCCTGAAAGAACGACTCGCAATCCTTGGTCGCTATGTTACGAAACTGAGTAAAGCCAAATTCAGTGACACACTCTGGGCCGCTCTTGTCACCATCATGATGGCGCTGCCGTGGCCGTTATTTACTGCCGTTATCGCCTGGCAAATGGAACAGGCCACCCCTGCAACCCCCTACTCATTCGCGCTCTCATCCGCACTTTATGCCACGGCTTATTTTCTCTTTTTTGCGCTCCTGCTACGCGGTCTCTGCCGTAGAGAGGGGCTAGGCGAAGCCCATTTCCGCTGGAAGGATGAAAACCTGCATTTGATCAGGCGACAGATTAACTGGTTTTTTCCAGCCATATTGCCACTGCTTTTTATCGTGTCAGCGACGCTACACCAGCCGACCCAGGCACATCATGACTCACTTGGTCGCCTGGCATTCATTTCGCTAATGATATTGACCGCACTACTGGTCTACCGACTTCTACGCCCATCCAGCGGCCTATTAAAATTCAAAATTGAGAAAAACCCCGGCGGATGGCTGGCGAGACTGACAGGCATCTGGTTTCCAGCGCTGCTGTTCACACCGCTGATGCTGTCCATCTCTGCAGCACTCGGCTACCTCTACACCGCAATCCAGCTCTCGCTCTATATCATCAACACCATCGGTCTGCTTTTCGCAATCGGCATTGCACGAGACTTTCTGATTCGCTGGCTCAATATTGCGCAGCGTAAACTTGCACTGGAACAGTGGCGTAAAAAGATCACTACCCTGAGTGATGCCACCGATGATGAGAGGGGCGCTTCATCCGATGATTCTACCGATTCCGGTGTCAACGAACCTGCGCCAGAACTTGACGTCGCCGAACTCAGCACACAGACGCTGAAGCTGCTCAACAGCGCCTACTGGATCGCAATCATCATTGCGCTAAGCCTGCTCTGGGCCGAGGTACTTCCGGCACTTAACCTGCTCAACGAAGTAGTACTATGGAGCAGCGAGGTCACCACCACCGTTAACGGTACCAGTTCCATCACACAGATTCCCACCACGCTGGCGAATCTGCTACTGGCAATCGTCATTCTACTCATGACCTTTTTCATCAGTGGAAACATTCCGGGGTTACTTGAAATTGCTATTCTACAACGACTCCCTTTTACCCCGGGCGGTCGTTACGCCATCACCACCATCGCCCGCTACACACTCGTCATCGTAGGCCTTGCGATGACCTTCAACGCCATCGGCATCGGCTGGTCCAAGGTGCAGTGGCTTGCGGCCGCCATTACCGTTGGCCTCGGGTTCGGACTGCAGGAGATCTTCGCCAACTTTGTCTCGGGCCTGATCATTCTGTTTGAACGACAGATTCGTGTCGGTGATGCGGTCACCGTGGGCAACATCAGCGGCAAGGTCTCCCGCATCCAGATGCGTGCAACCACGATCACCGACTGGGATCGCAAGGAGCTGATCATTCCTAACAAGGAGTTTGTGACCGGCCAGGTAATCAACTGGTCACTGTCGGACACGATCCTGCGCATCATCATCCCCATCGGCATCGCCTACGGCTCCGATACGCGCCTCGCCTACGACACCTTACTCGCAGCCGCACATGCCAATACAAATGTACTCGATGACCCTGAGCCGAGCGTCAGGTTCTCCGCGTTCGGCGAAAGCTCGCTCGACTTTGAGCTGAGGATCTATATTCCACACCCCGATCTCCTGCTGGAGACTCGACATGAATTGCTGATGGATATCGACCAGCGCTTCCGCGAAGCCAATATCGAAATTGCCTTCCCGCAAAGAGATATTCATATTCGAGATATTGTGCAGGACAGACCGTTCGACCCCGACCAACTGCAACAACGGCCTGCGAAAGAATAGAGGAAAGCCGGGACAAGGGTTTCACTGCCGTTATCACCCGCTACTGACGACGATTATTGATATAAGTATCGTGTCTCCGGATTCTGAGAATATGATCGTCGCTTCGATGAAGTATTGGTTCCTGCAATTTCATCTATATCTGCTGAGGGAATAGCACTTAAAGCAATACGAGTTGATGATTCCAAGTCTGGGGACTCCATACTAACTGAAATTGTCGATGGAATAGCGCATTCAACCTTAGTGCTGGCTGATATTTCTACGATGGGCTGGGATTCGAAAACTGGTGCTTCGTATCGTAATGGAAACGTGATGTATGAAGTCGGCATTGCTCTAGCGTGCAGACAACCATCTGAAGTACTTCTAGTGCTTGATGACCACGAAAAAAATTTCTATTTGATGTTAGCTCGATACCACACAAAACACTCGACTTCACAGATACTGATATTGCCATTCAGGAAATCAGCTCCTCACTTACAGATAGATTAGATGAAACAACACGAATATTAGATGCAAGAGTCGAAATAATCGGAAAAAAGCCAGGACCGATGGAATTCAACATATTCAAAGAAATGAGTGCGGAAAGCGATGCCTCATTCAAAATGACCATAAACGATACTGGTGCCTATTCTCGTTTAGTTGATGCAGGCATCGTAATCCTTGGCCGAGAAAGAGCATTATTCAAAGACAACCTGCAATATCAAATAACTAGATTTGGCCGCGCCGTAATGAACTCATCATTTTCCAAAGAGAATACATAACACGCTACCTCGTTCCCACACAGGAGCGCGGGAACCAGAAACTCAAAATGCGACAGGTTGAAAGGTCATCACGCCTTCTTATAAATCTCCGAACCCTGTTTCACAAACTGCACCGCCTTCTCTTCCATCCCTTTCTGCAACGCTTCCTGCTCAGAGACCCCCTGCTGCGCAGCGTAGTCACGCACATCCTGGGTAATCTTCATCGAGCAGAAGTTGGGGCCACACATCGAACAGAAGTGGGCAACCTTGGCGGAGTCTTTCGGCAACGTTTCATCGTGATATTCACGTGCGCGGTCTGGGTCTAACCCAAGATTAAACTGATCTTCCCAGCGAAATTCGAAACGCGCTTTTGATAACGCATTATCACGTACCTGCGCACCGGGGTGTCCTTTGGCAAGATCGGCAGCATGGGCGGCGATCTTGTAGGTGATGATCCCTTCTTTAACGTCATCACGATTTGGCAGGCCGAGATGCTCCTTCGGAGTCACGTAACAGAGCATCGCACAGCCGTACCAGCCGATCATCGCGGCACCGATACCGGAGGTGATGTGGTCATAGCCGGGAGCAATGTCGGTGGTCAGCGGTCCGAGGGTATAAAATGGCGCCTCATCACAGCAATCAAGCTGCTTTTCCATGTTCTCCTTGATCAGATGCATCGGCACATGCCCCGGCCCTTCGATGATCGTCTGCACATCATGTTTCCACGCAATCTTGGTCAGCTCACCCAGCGCTTCGAGCTCACCAAACTGCGCTTCGTCGTTGGCGTCGGCGATCGATCCGGGGCGCAGCCCGTCACCCAGCGAAAACGAGACATCGTACGCCTTCATGATCTCGCAGATCTCTTCGAAATGGGTGTAGAGAAAATTCTCCTTGTGATGGGCGAGACACCACTTCGCCATGATTGAACCGCCGCGTGAAACGATACCGGTGAGGCGCTTCGCCGTTAGCGGTACATGGCGCAGCAGCACACCGGCATGGATCGTAAAATAATCGACCCCCTGCTCCGCCTGTTCGATCAACGTGTCACGGAAGATCTCCCAGGTGAGGTCCTCTGCCTTGCCGTTCACCTTCTCCAGCGCCTGATAGATCGGCACGGTACCGATCGGCACCGGGCTGTTACGCACGATCCATTCACGTGTCTCGTGGATATTTTTACCGGTGGAGAGATCCATGATCGTATCGGAACCCCAGCGGATACCCCACACCATCTTGTCGACCTCCTGCTCGATGTCGGAGGTGACCGCCGAGTTGCCGAGGTTGCCGTTGATCTTGACCAGGAAGTTACGTCCGATGATCATCGGCTCCAGCTCCGGGTGATTGATGTTAGCCGGGATGATCGCGCGGCCACGGGCGATCTCGTCACGCACGAACTCAGGGGTAATAATCTCTGGCACGCTGGCACCAAACGACTGGCCGGGATGTTGCTGCTGCAAAAGGCCGTCTGCGCGCGCCTCCTCCAGCTTCATGTTTTCGCGGATCGCGACATACTCCATCTCCGGGGTGATAATTCCTTTGCGCGCATAGTGCATCTGCGACACATTTTGCCCACTCTTTGCACGACGCGGGGTGCGGATATGTTCAAAACGCAGCGACTCAAGCGATGGGTCGGCCGCACGCTGGCGGCCATATTCGGAACTCAGGTCAGAGAGCAGTTCAGTGTCGGCACGCTCTTCGATCCATGCTGTGCGCACATCGGGCACCCCCTTGCGCGGGTCGATCGAAATGGCTGGATCGGTATAAGGGCCCGAGGTGTCGTAGACACGCACCGCAGCATTAGACTCGCTGCCGCCATTGATTGTCGTATCGCCGACCGAGATCTCACGCATCGGCACCCGGACATCACCGCGGCTCCCCTCAACATAGACCTTTTTCGAATTGGGAAACGGCGACACCGTGTCCTGTTCCAGATGGGCCGTTTTGCTTAAAAACTCTTCGGGGATCGCACTCATAGACAGTTATTCCTTAGTAGACAACGAAGCTCCATGCATGCACACCACGCCATACCGAGGTCGGGGTGTGGGGCCAATTGCGCTGGATAAGCGAGAAATCTAAACGATGCGCGCCTCAGATGCAAGTTAACAAACCCCCTTGAGCAACCACATTCCCATAAAAAACATAATGTTACACTCCAGCACTGCTACCCGACCACCCCTTGCACCACTCGTTCGCGACTTGCCATCAAGACGCAAAGCGAATAATCTTTACCGTTCCGCTCGAAATTATGCGCGGATTGATAATAAAATTTAAATTCTAACATCGAGGGTAGCGGGGCATGAACACGGCATTTGAAGAAAAAGCGCGTTTCAACATGATCGAACAGCAGATACGTCCATGGGACGTGCTCGACCCCCAGACCCTTGAACTACTGGAAAACATTCCACGTGAGGCGTTTGTTCCGGAGGGGTATCGCTCGCTCGCCTATGCCGACATCGGCATCCCGCTGGCCCACGACCAGGTGATGATGCATCCGATTGTTGAGGCACGCATGCTGCAGGCGCTGGAACTCAACAAGAGCGATAACGTGCTTGAGATCGGCACCGGCAGCGGCTATGTCACCTCGATGCTGGCAACGGCCAGCCATCATGTCACCTCTGTCGACATCTTTGCTGAGTTCACCGCTGAAGCAGGCAAACGACTTGCTGAGCACAGCATAAAGAATGTCACCCTTGAGACTGGCGATGCATCACAGGGATGGAACAGTGATGAAACCTTTGATGCCATCGTCATCACCGGTTCTCTACCAACACTACCGGAAGGCTTCAACAGCCTGCTCAACCGCGGTGGACGCATCTTCGCCACCATCGGTCAGGAGCCAGTGATGCACGCGACCCTGTTGCGCCGCACCGATAGCGGTGAGCTGATCAGTGAACGCCTCTTCGAAACCGAGCTTCCTGCGCTGGTGAATGCCGCGACACCATCTTCCTTCGTATTTTAGACAAACGCGAAGCAGCGCACGTCCCACAGAAATCGGCTAAGATACTCTCCATGCGGAGGAAGATTGCAACTCACCTGGTCGGCCTGATCCTGATCACCACGACGCCCATCATCAGCACGAACGCAGCAGCAACAACACTGCTCGACATCTACCGGCTGGCGATCGATAACGACCCGCAATATCATGCTGTCGAAGCCGCCTATCTTGCCTCACTCGAGAGCAAAAACCAGAGCCGTGCCCAATTGTTACCGTCGATCAATTTGAGCGGTAATAAAACCGACAACAAGCAGAAAACCCTCGCCTCCGGCTTCTTTACCCTCGGTACACGAAATTTCAACAGCAGCGGCTACACCCTCTCTTTGAATCAGCCGCTGTTTAACTACGACTACTTTATCCAGCTACGCCAGAGTGACGACTCGATTGGCGAGGCCAGCGCCAACCTCTCGGCCGCGCAACAAGCATTAATAGTGCGTGTTTCAGAACGCTATTTCGATGCGCTTGCCGCACTCGATGACCTTGAGTTTACCCGCGCTGAAAAACGCGCCACTGAACGTCAACTGGAACAGACACGACAGCGGTTTGAAGTCGGTTTGATTGCGATCACCGATGTTCACGAAGCCCATGCCGTTTATGACCTCATCACGGCACAGGAGATTCTCGCCGACAACCTGCTCGCCAGCCAATACGAGGCGCTCTCCGAGATCACGGGGCAAATTCATAAAGCCGTGGCAGTGCTATCTGCCAATACGCCGCTCATCACCCCTGAACCGGCCGATATCGGCAAGTGGGGTGACACCGCGCTCAATCAAAACTTCCAGTTAATCGCTGCCGAATTTGTCTATAACCGGGCACGCGAAGAGATTAAGCGCCAGCGTGCCGGTCACCTGCCAACATTAGAGCTAAATGCCAGCCACATCTACAGTAATTCGAAGGGGGGTAACTTTGGCGAAAACGAATCAAAAAACCAGGCAATAGAACTACGTCTCAATATGCCGCTCTTTCTTGGCGGTGCAACCAACTCCCGTACCCGCCAGGCACAACGTCTCGCGGATCAATCACGTGAGGCTTATGAACAGCAGCGCCGCGCTACATTGCGTCAGGCACGAGATGCCTACCGCAGCGTGCTGGCCGAGATCAATCGCGTCAAGGCGCTAGGGCAGGCGGTCGTTTCGGCACAAAGTGCGCTCGATGCCACCGAGGCGGGGCTTGAGGTCGGCACCCGCACCACCGTTGATGTGCTTGATGCCCGTCGCGAACTATTCCGCGCACAACGCGACCACGCCCGCTCTCGTTACGACTACATTCTCAACACACTGCGTCTCAAAGAGGCAGCAGGCACCTTGACGGTTGTTGACCTTGAGCTGATCAACGGCTGGTTACAGACGATGGCAGCTGCATCAACCAGTACATCAACAAAACCATCGCTAACCGACAACACCCCGATTGCTGACGGTATCGAGTAAAACATCGGCAGCCTTCTCCATGTTAAAATGGGCGCTGCTAAACAGATACCAACACGATGACCAGTCAATTCGCCGATTTCGATCTCAAACGTTTTCTTGCTCCACGCTTCTGGCCCACCTGGCTCGGCCTCGGTGCGATGTGGCTGGCAGCGCAGCTGCCGTATGGTGCACAACAGTGGCTCGGCAGGCAGATCGGCACAGCGGCGCGCCATCTACTCAAACGTAAACGTCACGTAGCCGAGGTCAACGTTGCACTCTGTTTTCCAGCGCTATCGGATGATGAACGCGCACAACTGGTCAGAGAGACCTTCCACTCGGTCGGCTGCGGCATCATCGAAGCGGGGTTTTCGTGGTGGGGCAGCGACAGCCGCCTGCGCGCGCTGGCCCATGTCGAAGGGGTTGAGCATGTCGCTGCCGCCTTCGAAAAGGGCAACGGCATTCTGCTGCTTGGTGCCCACTACACCTCGCTATTGATGTGCGGTCGCCTGATGTCATTCGAGGTACCGTTTAATGCGGTCGCCAAACGGGCCCACAATCCACTCTTCGATGCGGTGCTCAACTACTACCGCCGCAAACACTTTGCGGGACTGATCAATCACACCAACATGCGCGGCATGCTGAAGGCACTGAAGGATAACAGGGCGTGCTGGTATGCGCCGGATCAGGATCTCGGCTATGAAAGCACAGTGTTCGCTCCGTTCATGGGGATGCAGGCGGCGACACTGACGGCAACGGCACGCATTGCCCGCGCGACAAAATGCGCCATCATCCCGATCGATTTTGAACGCCTGCCCGAACGACAGGGTTACCGCGTGCGCTTCCGCCCGGCGATCGAGGGTTTCCCAACGGGTGATGATGTGGCCGATGCGACGACAATCAACGCCGCGATCGAAGAGCAGGTACGGCACGCGCCCAATCAATATCTGTGGATCCACCGCCGCTTCAAGTCTCAACCCGATCGCAAGAGTCCGTACGAATAAGTTATGTGGCGCTACCGTCTTCTCATCTGCCTGCTGTCGATCCCGGCGACCCTCTTCACCGCCTGGCAGGCGTGGCAGCAGCGCGATGTACGTTTTCTGCGCGAACGACTCGGCTTCGTCCACATCTATCACAGGGAAGGCATCTGGATTCACGCCGCCTCAGTGGGTGAGGTCAACGCAGTGATGCCGCTGATCCATGCGCTGCTCAAACGCCACCCGGACAAACATATCACCCTGACCACCAGCACCCCGACGGGTGGTGCAGTGGCGCAGCAGCAGCTGCCCCATGGCGCAACCCACCACTACCTGCCGATCGACTTCCACTGGGCCAGCCAACGTTTCGTTGCGGAACTGCAGCCCGCCTGCGCACTGATCATGGAGACCGAACTGTGGCCCAGCCTCTATCGCCACTGTGCCGCGGGTGATATCCCGCTACTGATCATCAACGGCCGCATCTCGGAGAAGACACTCAACGCACCGACATGGCTGCGGGGCCTCTGCCCGGCGGTGCTCGCCAACGTCACCGCGATCCTGGCCCGCTCTGAGGTTGACCGCGAGCGCTACATTTCGCTGGGGGCCACGCCTGACAAGGTACAGACAATCGGCAACATCAAACTGATCACGCCGACACATAGTACGGTCAAATCGATATCACTCGACCGCCCTTTTGTACTGGCGGCGTCGACCCACGACGACGAGGAGCTGCGTATCGCTCGCCTGTGGTTATCGGTGGCGCAATGTCGTGAACGACTGCTGGTGATTGTGCCACGCCACCCAAAACGCAGTGCCGCAATCCAGCAGCAACTTGCCACACTCACCAGCAATGTCGCAGTGCGCAGCCGGAAGGATGCGATCTGTGACACTGCCGAGATCTACCTCGCCGACACACTGGGTGAACTGCTCGGCTTTATCAAGGGGGCCGAGTTTGTCTTCATGGGCGGCAGCCTGGTGCCGGTCGGTGGGCACAACATCCTCGAAGTAGCGCAGCTCGGCAAGGGGGTAATCTTTGGCCCGCATATGGAGACATTCAGTGATGAAGCACAACGCTTTATCGATGCTGGCGCGGGAATCCGTGTGGATAGCGATGAGGCGTTGCGGGATTGCATCGTAACGTTGCTGGATCAGCCAGCACAGGCACAGCAGTTAGGGAGTAACGGGCAGAAGCTGATCGCCGAGTGTGATCATATCCTGCCGGATTACATCACCGAGATTGAACGTCATTGTCAGTTAGACAACAGCTAAGCACCTAAACGGCTGTCATTTCGACCAGAGGGATGAAATGCCCTTTGGGTAGAAATCTTAACCCGCTCAAGTTTCGGCTAGCGATGTAGCACAAGCTCTCTCCCTGCGGTCGCGATGACAGCTGTTTTGACCATATGAGGCTGCTCACGCAGCGTGGTAGACCCGCATCAGCAACGACCAGTCGTTATCGCTAAACGCAAACCCATCTCCTTCGAGTGCCTTTAGTTTTTTTAGCGAACGTTGCAGCCGCGCCAGGTTCTGCTGCTGCCAACTGGCATCGGGCCTGCGCAGCCGACCACGGTCAAAATCGATCAGATAGACCTCATCCTGCACACCGAGCAGGATGTTATGCGCATTAAGATCGGCGTGATAGACACCGAGGGTGTGAAAACGGTAGAGACAGCAGGCGATCTTCGACCACTCCAGCTCATCGAGCGGACCCTGCCGCAGCCTTTGTGCCAATGTCACTGTATTGGGAATCGACTCGATCACGATATCGGCGCGATAAGTGACCCCCTGCTGAACTACCTGCGCTGCAACCGGCAGCGGCACCGGCAGCCCCATCGCATGCATCTTTGCCAGCAGCTGCCACTCGCGCCATGCACGGGTACGCGCAAGCCCGGTCCAGAGATAACGGTCTTCCAAAAACTTCTGGATTAGCCCACCGCGCCGATAGTGGCGCAACACCAGCGCCTGCCCTTCGTAATTAAAAAAGTGGGTGTTGCCGCGTCCCTGCGCGCTGCCGCTCAGCTGTCTGCGCTTGCGCAGCACCTCGGGATCAAAACTAAACTCGGCAATGTTTGCGATACGCTCAACATCGTATAGGATGTGCTGCTTATCAACACTGGTTTCATAGGGTCTCATTGCATGTCGCTGCCTTTTACATCGGCACCCAGTTCTCTCTGCCTGTTGCGCCTCTCTGCCGTGGGTGATGTCTGCCATGCGCTGCCGGTGGTGCGCACGATTCAGGCACAGTGGCCGGAAACCCGCATCACGTGGATCATCGGCCGCCTTGAAGCGAGCCTGATTGGCGACATCCCCGGGATCGAGTTTATCATCTTTGACAAGGCGCGCGGTGTTGCCGCATATCAGGAATTTCGACGGGCGATGAAGGGACGTCATTTCGATGCGCTACTGCATATGCAGATATCGCTACGCGCCAGCCTGATCAGCCGACTGGTGCCAACCGGTATCCGCCTTGGCTTCGACCGCGAGCGCGCCAAAGACCTGCAGTGGCTCTTCACCAATCACAAAATCGAACACAGACCACAGCAGCATGTGGTCGACAGTTTTTTCTGTTTTGCCGAAGCGCTCGGCATCCATGACAAGGTGCTGCGCTGGGAAATCCCGATTCCACCCGAGGCGCAGCAATTTTGTGACCAGCACATTGCAGACAACGAAGGCGAGCTACTGGTGATTAGCCCCTGCTCCAGCATGAGCTACCGTAACTGGAACATCGAAGGTTACGCCGCCGTTGCCGATTATGCAGCAGAAAAATTGAACATGCAGGTGATCATCACGGGTGGGCCATCTGCTATCGAGCAGCAATATGGTGAAGCGATTACCCAACTGTGCCGGCACAAGCCACTTAATCTGGTTGGCAAAACGAACCTCAAACAGCTACTGGCGATCCTCGACCGCGCGACAGTAATCGTTGCGCCCGACTCCGGCCCGGCCCATATGGCGACCGCAGTTAACACCCCGGTGGTCGGCCTCTACGCCACCACCAACCCAGACCGCGCCAGACCCTATCTGAGCGCCGAATATGTCGTCAACCGCTACCTCGATGCGATTGAGCAGAAACACCACAGGCGCATCGAAGAACTGCCGTGGGGAACGCGGGTGCGCGATGAAGGGACGATGGATCTAATCACCAGCAGCGAGGTGTGCGCAATGCTCGATCGTGTTGTGATTGCGCGCGCCGTTACAGATTAACAACTACCCCTTCCAGGGTATCACATCTGCAAATTTCCTGTTCCGGGCATTGAACTGATAGAGCGAGCTGCGCAGCGTCTTTCTGATATCGAGATCAAACCACTGCGAGAGATACTCGAACAACTCATAGTCACGAACCCCGTGCAGTTCACCGATAATCCATTTCGCATTGGAGAGCAGCTCCTTATCCATAGTTGTCAGGATGTCGTACTCTGCCCCTTCAGTGTCGATCTTGATCAGATCAACCTTTTCAACGCCCACCTCTGACAGAAATGCCTTTGCATCTTTAATCTGAATCTCCTGCGATCTGGACTTGTCGACATTTACATCGTAGATCGAAAACCCGCCGGTATTTCCTAATTCATTCGAGTCATAGATCTGCACTCGTTTGTCACTGTCACCCAGTCCAACGTTAAATGCCGTCACGTTATTTAGACCACTGATATTCTTCTGCAACAACTCAAAATTGGTCGGCACAGGCTCAAAGGTATAAATCTTCGCCTGCGGAAACATCCTGGAATAGAAAACGGATGTGGTACCGATATTGCCACCAATATCAAGAATGACTTCGGGGTTTATCTCGTTGGGCACCCAGTATTCCAGCTTCCTGGGCCTCAGATGTCCTTCACTTACTTTACGACTTGGCTTAAGCAGGATTTCATAAAAGGCACCCGCATCGGCAGTGCCCGCCCGATAGTAAAGATTATGCCCTTTCCAGCGGTACTCTTTTAATCCTTCCGCCGTATATCCGGGCCTGCTGTTGACCACAAAATCCCACGAACCTGAGCGGTACAGCTTCTTGATATCACCAAAAGAAATCATTCCATCACCCTCAATCTAAACATGGCCAGGGGAATATAATACTACATCAGGCAAAACCTGTATTATATGAATCGATATGGCTCGCGTACCTGAAAAATTACTCGTCGTGCGCAACGACAAGCTCGGCGATTTCATGCTGGCACTGCCGTGCATCAATCTGCTGCGTGCCGGGCTGCCCGACTGCGAGATCCATGTGCTGGTTCCAGAATACACCGCATCGATTGCGATGACCTTTGGTGCGGTCGATGGCGTCATCATCGATCCCGGTGATGATGCCTCTTTCTCTCAGCAGCGCGAACTGTTCAATGAGATCAAAAGGCAACGGTTCGATGCAATGGTGACGCTCTATTCCACACCGCGCATTGGATTGATCGGGCTGCGCGCAAAGATCCCCTACCGCATTGCACCGGCCAGTGGCATCGCCCAGTTTTTATACAATCACCGTCTGACGCAGCGTCGTTCACGCTCGGAAAAACCGGAGTATATCTACAATCTGGACATTGGACTCCAGCTACTCGCTGATCACGATATTCATAGTGCAACACTGCCCACACCGCCACACCTCGGTTTCGATGAGAATGAGATCAGTGCACTACGTAGCGCATTCTGTGCCGAACACAATATTGATCCAGCGCACCAGCTCATCTTCATTCATGCTGGCAGTGGTGGCTCGGCCAACAATCTCAGTACCGACCAATACGCCCAACTGGCGAGAGGGCTACGTTCGCAAAGTGGACACACCATCATACTCAGCGCCGGCCCTGGTGAAGCAGAAGGGGCAACGCAGGTCGCCACCCTGCTGGGCAGGGAGGTCGCCAACAGCGTCTATCTATCACGTGACGGGCTGCCCGCCTTCGCCAGACATATCGCCTTTGCCGATCTCTTCATCAGCGGTTCAACCGGCCCGCTACATATCGCCGGGGCACTCAACCGCTGCACGGCCGCCTTTTACACTCGCCGCCGCTCCGCCACCGCGCTGCGCTGGCAGACCTGCAACAGTGGTAAACGTCGCCTCGCCTTCTCCACCGCCCCCGATGCCGAGGCGGAAGATATGTCCAGCATCGATATCGCGGCCGCAGTGAACACGATCAACCACCGCTTTATGACGCCAAATGCCTCCTAATCCGCCAATTACTCACACATTCAGCCGGAAAAGCGTTAAAATTGGCCCCGTTTATCTGGCACATCAAAACATGAAGCCAGCACATCGACGGAACGGTGTAGCCGTCTCCGTGCAAAATCGTTAACATCAACTTTATTATCTGTATAGAATTGAGCGAATGACCCCAAAAAAACATGTACAAGTCGGTAACGTAGATTGTGGCAGCGACGATCTCTTCATGATCTCTGGCCCCTGCGTGATCGAAGATGAACCCCTGATGATGCAGACCGCAGAGAGACTTAAAGCGCTCTGTGAAAAACTCAATATTCCGCTAATCTTCAAATCGTCCTTCATGAAGGATAACCGCAGTTCGGTTGAATACCCGATGGGCCCCGGCCCGGAGGAGGGTCTGAAGATCCTTGAGCGCATCAAAAAAGAGTTCGACCTGCCTCTGCTGACCGATGTTCACTACCCGGAGCAGATCGGCATGGCGGCCGAGGTTGTCGACATTATTCAAATTCCCGCCTATCTCTGCATGCAGACCACGCTGGTAGTTGAGGCGGCGAAGAGTGGCAAGGTGGTCAACCTTAAACACGGCCAGTTCCTTGCGCCAGAAAACATGGCGAAACCTGCGCAGAAAATCGTCGACTCAGGCTCCGAGAAGATCCTGCTGACAGAGCGTGGTTACACCTTCGGCTATAATGACCTGATTGTCGACCCACGCAGTTTCTATCTAATGAATCAGATCGGTTATCCGGTGATCTTTGACATCACCCACAGCATCCGCAAATACGGCATCCCGAGCAAAGACCCGAAAGGGAGCACTCGTGAATTTCTGCCGACGCTGTCGCGCGCGGGGGTCGCCGCCGGTGTCGATGGCATCTTTGTCGAGGCCCACCCAAACCCGCCCGAGGCGCACTGCGATGCCGCCAGCCAGATCTACCTGGATGATATGGAAGAATTCCTGAAGCCGCTGCTTGAGATTCATGCCGTTGTCAGGCAGCAGCAAAACCGGACAAGCTAATTTTTTAAAATTTTAAAGGACCCCCAATGGACCTATATTTAGACTCAGTTGATTTCAAAGAGATTGAAGAAGCGTTTCAGCTCGGCTTTCTAAAGGGACTGACCACCACGCCAACCTTCATGCATCGCCACGGTATCACCGATATCGACGGCGCGATCGTCAAGCTTTCAGGCATGGTGCCTGAGATTCAGGTCGAAGCGCTGGGCGAGACCCATGACGAGATCATCGCCGAGGCACACCGCCTGCTGGAACTGCCACTGAAGAGCAAGCCGGTCTTCAAGATCCCGGTCTCGACCATCGGCCTGCAGGCGTGTAACACACTGGCCAGAGAGGGTCACAAGGTCAATGTTCATCTGATCTACACCCTTAACCAGGCCTACATGGCGATGGCAGCGGGTGCCGCCTATGTCTGCCCGCTGGCGGGTCGCCTGCAGGACCAGGGACACGATGCGATTACGCTCTATGAGCAGGCCGCCAACATCGTCTCCAAATACAACTACGACACCAAGATCATGTTTTCATCGGTGCGTTACCCTGAACATGTGCGTCAGGCGATGCTGGCCGGTGTGCATGTCTGCACCGCGCCGTGGGGCGTAATCAAGCGTCTGTGTGATAACGAACTCACCTCCGTTGGTTCAAACCAGTTCTTTGAGCACACGCGCCTCATGACCCTGAAGGTCAAGGATGTACTGGGCGATGCCAATCCAACCTGTCAGCAATCTGATACAGTGACCCAGGCGATGATCAAGATGACCGAATCAAAACTCGGCTCGGTGACAATCATCGATGACAGCGGCAATGTCGCGGGCATCTTCACCGATGGTGATATCCGTCGCAAGCTACAGGAAGTGGGCAACTCGCTACTGGAGAAAAAACTCTCCGGCCTCGATTTCACCACCTCGCCGGTCACGGTGAATGCCGAAAGCCTGCTGGTTGAGGCGGTCAACACCTTCAATGAGCGTGAAGTCGACAACATCATCGTGGTTGAAAACAACACCCCTGTCGGCATCCTCGATATTCAGGACCTGGTAAAAATGGGACTGCTGGGTTAACCGCAGTCGTTCCATTGCAAACCGACACTCCCGACATCCCGCGGTTCATCGAGATCTTCACCGATCTCGGCGGGACCTTTGTCACCCCCGCCACTGAAATCGCCACCCGTCTGGAACGCATCAGCGCAGTCGTCTTCGACTGGGACGGCGTCTTTAACGACGGCTTCAAAGGCGAAGGACAACCCAGCATCTTCAGTGAAGCAGACTCAATGGGCACCAACATGCTGCGTTACGGACTGTGGCGCCAAAACAGCGCACTGCCTGTCAGCGCGATTATCAGTGGCGAACAGAACCAGACAGCACGCCACTTTGCGGTCCGTGAACACTTTCATCATGTCTACCTCGGCATCGCTGACAAACGTGAAGCGCTAAAGCACCTCTGCGTCACACTAAAAATAAACCCTGAAAACGTCGCCTTTGTATTTGATGATGTCAACGACCTCGGCATGGCAGCGCAGTGCGGTCTGCGCCTGATGGTCAGACGTAACGCCGGCCCACTGCTGCAAAACTACGCCATCAACAACGACTGCTGCGATTACATTACTGGCAACCCCGGTTCTGATCACGCGGTACGTGAGGCCGCGGAATTCATGCTCGGTTTCATGGGGAACTTCGAGGCCGTGATCGACTCACGCATTCGCTTTGACGAGGCCTATCAGAGCTATTTCGATCAACGCCAGGCAGTTGAGACAGGGAATTTTCACACCCGTGAGGGCGTCATCAGCCCGACTGGTTAGCCTATTCCTGTGGTGGGGTAGTTCGCTGATTTCGTGCCCACAGGTCTGCATACTTCACAAACGTTGAGTGTGCTGACAGTAGCGCCAGTAGAAGACCCTGTGGCCCATCAAGAAAACCACGCTTCACCAGGTACATCTTGATAAAGCAACCTGCCCCATGAACAGCCGCCTGAAGCAGTGACGCCTGACGCCCCCGCTGCTGTCGTGACTGCGCCCACTCATCGGCATAATGCGCCGATTTCACCAGATAGTGTCTCATATCGCGATAGGTGAAATGAAGCAGATCCCCCTTAAGATATTGCCTCTGCATCCCCTCATCAATGATCAACTTTTCATGCACGCGATCATCGCCATAACGCGCCTTCAGCCTCGGGTAGAGACGAATCTTGTGTTCGGGATACCACCCGCTGTGGCGAATGAAACGCCCAAAGCACCACGGCAATACTGGAATAAGATAGATATTCTGCTGCCGGTCACTTGCGACCACCGCTTCGATCCCCTGTCTCAATTCTGGCGTGACGCGCTCATCGGCATCAATCATAAAGACCCAGTCACCACTGGCATGCTGTTGTGCACGCTGGCGCTGCACCCCAAAACCCTGCCAGTCATCATCAACAAACACCTTGTCGGTAAAACGCTCTGCAATGGCAACACTCTCATCATCACTACCGCCATCCAGCACCACGATCTCATCAACCCAGGCGAGTGCGGCAAGGCAGTCCGCCAGCACCAGGGCCTCGTTCTTTACGATCAGCACCGCCGAGATGGTCGCCATCAGGCCCTGGCCTCACGTACCTTTCTCACGTGCCACGAAAAGAAAACAACCAGATAGAGTAGAAAGATCGATGCAAAGTTGCCTTTTAAAAACGTAGAGGCATCGGTCATGGAAAAGGCCATAAAACCGACAATGTGGGTTATTCCCAGCATCGCACTACCCGGAGAGGCCTGACGTGTACTGAAGAAAAAATAGAGTGGGAATAACAGCATCCCCATAAAGCAAACAAACCCAACAATCCCCCGAGAGGCCAGCACATCCAGATAGGCATTATGTGCATGACCCGCCTGTGCAGCCATCGGGTGAACAAGCCCCTTCTCAGCATACTCTCCAGCTACCCGCTCATAATTACCTCGACCAATGCCTACAATAGGCGCGTCCTTAAAGATCATCACCGCGGTGCGCCAAATCTCCAGGCGTTGGACGTTACCAACCACAGCCCCTTCATACGAAGCGACGTCATCAATCGATAGATAGGTCTCTACTTCGGATACAGCCCGATCCACCCTCTCTTTTACGCTTTCAACAGAGCTATAGGCAACGACCAGCCCAAGCCCCACAATAACGAGCGCGACAAGACGGTGCCGGCGCCGCAATGAAACCGATACCAAAACCACAAGCATTGCGACCAGTCCCACATATGCGCCACGTGACCCGGAGAGCACAACAGCAGCAAGTGCCAATAAAAAAGCAACCGGCAGCAGCCATGCTACTCTTCCCCAGACTTTGTGACCTGCTTGCCACGCCACTAATGACCATACTGCAATCATTGCAGCAAATGGCCCAAACAGGTTTGGGCTATAAACCCCCGATGCTCGCGCCTTATTGAGTACAAACACATCACAATAAGCCTGCGCGGCAAGTATCAAAGCGGTCAGCAGACTGCCCACCAATAACCAGTGGGCAGCCTCCGGAAGGCGGCGCAATAGCATATAGATCGGAACAGCCGCCAGATAACGAATATCCACCCCGAGGTAGCGTGTCTGCAACGCAGTCCAGTCGTTGATGACAGCAGAGAGGACAAAGGTCGCAAAATAGGCCGCCAACAGATAGAGCAGCCAACGTTCTTCCGGGAAAATCTGATAGTGCTCTTTACTAAACAGACAGGTTAGCGAAATCAAAAAGATAAGAACAAATATGCCACTAAACCAGTGGTCCAGGCTGACACCAAATAATGGAAAAAGAAATAACAGGAAACAGACAGTGCGCTCACGCCACTGTGCAACGACCTCTGTCATCGAAATATTCTCAGCCCTGGTTACCACTTAACTCTCCGACAATGCTCAAAGACGCTATCCACAGGTATATTATACAGGCATTGTAGATGCCCCCTGGAAATATCCAGCGGACATTCGCGCTCAAAGCAGGGACTACATTCAAGCCCCAGATAACAGATATCGGCTTTTGGAGTCAGCGGCGGGGTGTAATCAGGGGTAGATGAACCGTAGAGTGCGACGACATGCCGTCCGGTCGCAGCGGCGACATGCATCAACCCTGAATCATTGCAGACTACCAGCTTGCAGAGCGCAATCAGATCAACAACGTCCACCAGCCTGGTCTTTCCAGAGAGGTCGACCACCTGCGGTGCAATCGCTGAGATACCGGCACAACTCGGACCATCTTTGGGAGAGCCAAACAACCACACCTGATATCCCTCATTGATCAGGCGATTGGCAAGTTCGCCGTAATACTCGATCGGCCAGCACTTCGCCGGGCCGTACTCGGCCCCCGGCATAAAGCCAATCACGGGCACATCGACACTCAGAGATAAATGCTCCATCAGCGCTGTCTGATTAGTCCGGTCGACATTCAAATGTGGCCGCGGTATTTCCACCGGGGGTAACGGCGCGTCATCCACTAACCCTAGCGCCACATAACGCTGCACTGTTTGAGTCAGAACCTGTTTATCAAGCGGGCGAATATCATTCAATAGACCGTAGCGCATCTCACCGCGATAGCCAGTCCGCTGTGGAATAGTGGCGGCGGCAGGCACCACCGCCGACTTCCATGATCGTGGAATGATGATTGCCTGATCATAACCTCGCCCACGCAGTGACCTGCCAAGCCGGTAACGCACACCCAGCTCGAACTGCCCCTGTCCCAGCGGCATTTCGATATAGTCATTCACCTCGGGCATACGCCCTAGCAGATCACCCGACCACTTCGGCGCAATCACGTCGATCAACGCTTCTGGATAACGCTGCCGTAGTGTTATGAACAGACTCTGCGCCATCACCATGTCGCCAACCCATGAGGGGCCAACCACAAGGAAACGGCGAGCCTCAGACGACCTCATTATCACTCAGGCCAGCAGATGATCAACGATTCAACCATGTTAGATAGGCGTGAACACCCTCTTCAACGGTCTTGAAGTCTGCGCTATAACCAGCGGCGCGTAACGCGCCCATATCGGCTTCGGTAAAACTCTGGTAGCTGCCCTTGAGATGATCTGGAAACGGAATGTACTCGAGTCTGCCCTTACTGTGATAGCTAATCACCGCATTGGCGACATCGTTAAAACTCTGACTGCGTCCGGTACCAAGATTGAAGATGCCGGAGCAATTCGGGTTCTCAAAACACCACAGGTTCACATCGACCACATCACTGACATAGATGAAATCGCGACGCTGCTCGCCGTCACCATAACCATCACAACCCTCAAACAGGCGCACCGACTCATCACCTGCCTGCAGCTGATTATTCAGATGGTAGGCGACACTCGCCATACTTCCCTTGTGCTGCTCGCGCGGGCCATAGACATTGAAATAACGGAAACCGACTATCTGACTCTCGGCACCTGGCAGGATGCGGCGCACATACTGGTCGAACAAAAATTTTGAGTAGCCATAGACATTCAACGGCTCTTCAAACTGACGCGCCTCTTTAAAATCAGGGCCGACGCCATACACCGATGCAGAAGAGGCATACAGATAGGGGATCTTATGTTGCAGACAGTAGTGCAGCAGCGCCTTTGAATATTCAAAGTTATTGCGCATCATGTACTGGCCGTCCCACTCCGTCGTAGCAGAACAGGCACCTTCATGAAAAATTGCATCGACTGCAACAGGAAAACTCTTGCCGCCCCCGACAAATGCAAGGAAATCGTCTTTATCCCAGTAATCGGCAATCTCACAGTCGGCGATATTGCGGAACTTAATCCCCTCCTTCAGGTCATCGACCACCAGGATATCCTCGCGGCCGCGCTCATTCAGCGTCTTCACAATATTGCTGCCGATAAAGCCCGCGCCACCAGTCACAATAATCATCTTTTAATCCTCAAAAAATTATTCCGCGTGTGATTCGACACCATGTCGAATCGCGTCAATCACATTACTGGTCGAACAGCCTTCGATAAAACCAAGCACCGCTACCTTGCCACCATTTTCGATGACACAGTTACCACCGGCGATCTCTTCGGGACGATAGTCACCGCCTTTCACCAGCACATTGGGGATCACATGACAGATCAGCCGCTCCGGCGTCGCTTCACTGAACGGCACCACCCAGTCGACACTCTCAAGCCCGGCCAGCACCGCCATCCGCTGCGACAGACTATTGACCGGTCGCTCCGCACCCTTCAGTCGCCTCACTGAGGCGTCATCGTTAACGGCAACAATCAGGCGATCCCCCAGCTTGCGCGCCTCGGCCAGATAAGAGACATGGCCAGCGTGCAGGATATCGAAGCAGCCGTTGGTCATCACCACCGTCTCACCGTGCGATTGCGCATCTCTGACAAACGCCTCCAGGCGGTGCTCGTCGACAACACCGCGTTCGACTTCATCCTGCGCGCGCATCGCCGTCTGCAGTTCGGCCACTGTGACACTCGCAGTACCCAGCTTGCCAACCACCACCCCAGCCCCCAGATTAGCCAGCGCGGTCGCATCGGCCAGCGCCTGCCCCGAAGCGATAGCCGCCGCCAGCACCGAAATCACGGTGTCACCCGCACCGGTCACATCATAGACCTCCTGCGCACGCGTCGGCAGATGCAGTGCTGGCTTGTCTTCACTCAGCAGTGTCATGCCCTTTTCACCACGCGTAATCAACAACGCATCCAGCTCAAGTTCAGCGCGCAGTGCCTCGCCCTTTGAGACCACGGTTTCATCGTTGGGGCACGCGCCCACTACCGCTTCGAATTCGGAGAGGTTGGGCGTGATCAACGTCGCACCCCGGTATTTACCGAAATCAGACCCCTTGGGATCAACCAGTACCACCTTGCCCGCAGCACGTGCAGTAGCGATCAATCCCTCCACCGCGCTCAATGTTCCCTTGCCGTAGTCAGACAACACAACAACATCGATATCTGCCAGGTGTGCCTCATAGCGGCGCTGCATTGCCGCGTAGTCATGGCCACTAAAGGCCTCTTCAAAATCGAGGCGGATCAACTGCTGATGACGACTCATGATGCGCAGCTTGGTCACCGTGGTATAGGCGGCATCCTCTTCAAAGGCGCACTGAACACCGGCGGATTCGAGTCGAGACTGCAGCGCATGGGCCACCTCGTCGGTACCGGTCAGGCCGATCACCCTCGGGCTGCCGCCGAGCGTCGCGATATTGAGCGCTACATTGCCGGCACCGCCGGGGCGCTCTTGCGCATCGCCAACACGCACCACCGGCACCGGTGCCTCGGGTGAAATACGCGAGGTATCACCATACCAGTAGCGGTCGAGCATCAGATCACCAACCACCAGTACTCTGGTAGATGCAAAGGAGGGGATATTTACTTTCATATGCGCAGCGCGCCTTCTCTCTTTAATGATGTACAGACATGAAGATATGATACCAATCCACACTACAGATTGCAGGCGTATCTACACCACATCCTGTACAGCGGTGCATGGCGGTATATAATGACGCCTTCACCTAACCAACCCGGGAAACACATGGATATCCGCGTATCAGTCTCCGCAGGCGAATGCCTCGACAAAATCACCATCCTCGAAATCAAGGCTGAGCAGATCAAAGATCCCGCCAAACTGCTCAATATCAACCACGAGCTGAAGATCCTGCAGAATATCTGCGCTGAAACCCTGCCAAAAGAGATCGATATCAGCGCTGAGATGGCGGAGCTCAAGGCGATCAATGAAGCGCTGTGGAAGATTGAGGACGATATTCGTGATAAAGAGTTCGCTGGCGAGTTCGACCAACGCTTCATAGAACTGGCACGCTCGGTCTACGTCACCAATGACAAACGTGCCGCCATCAAGCGTGCACTCAACGAAAAACTTGGCTCAGAACTGGTCGAAGAGAAGTCCTACGCCGACTACCAGCGTCAATAGCAGCACTCCGCAATCCCGCGCTACTGCTTGAGTACGTAATGTGCCCCGCAATAGGGGCAGGTCGCTTCACCGCCGTCATCCTCAATCGGCAGAAAGACACGCGGATGCGAGTTCCACAGGCTCATGCCATCCATCGGGCAGTGCAGCGGCAGGTCGCTCGTCGTCACTTCATAACGGTTTTCCGCATTGGGTTCGATAGTCTCTTCGGCTGCATTACTCACAATGGTCATCTCCTCAGTCATTCTTACACCAGCGTCAGCCATTCCGGATGGTCGTCACGACGACCATGCACATAATCGAAATAGAGTGACTGCAACTTCTCAGTAATCGGCCCGCGACTGCCGCTGCCGATATCGCGTCCATCGATGATACGGATCGGGGTCACCTCTGCCGCCGTGCCGGTAAAAAAGGCCTCATCGGCGACATAGACCTCATCACGGGTGATCTGCTTTTCACGCACCTCGATTCCCTGCTCATTGGCGATCTGCATGATTGTGGCACGGGTAATGCCGTCAAGCGCGGCGGTCAATGTCGGAGTATAGAGCACACCATCGCGCACCAGGAAGATGTTCTCGCCACTCCCTTCCGCGACATAGCCGTCGGTATCGAGCAACATCGCCTCATCACAGCCGCACTCCAGCGCCTCATTGAGCGCCAGAATCGAGTTGATATAGGCACCGTTCGACTTCGCCTTACACATCGTCACATTCACATGGTGGCGGTTATACGAAGAGGTGCGCACCCGGATTCCCTTCTCCATATTTTCATCGCCCATGTATGAGCCCCACGACCACGCCGCGACCATGGCGTGAGTATTCAGGTTGTCGGCACGCAACCCCATCCCCTCTGAGCCATAAAAACACATCGGGCGGATATAACCCGACTCCAGGTTGTTTTCCCGCACCGCGGCACAGGTCGCTGCGTTGATCGTGTCCTTATCAAACGGCATCGGCATCTTGAGAATGTGGGCCGAGCGAAAGAGGCGGTCAGTATGCTCTTTGAGACGGAAGATCGCCGCACCTTTGTCTGTTTTATAGGCGCGCACCCCCTCAAAGACACCCAGGCCATAGTGAAGTGTATGGGTCAACACATGTATCCTGGCCTCACGCCACGGGACCATCTCCCCGTCGAGCCAGATAACACCATCACGATCACCCATATTTGCCATGCTCATAAACTACTGTCCGTCACTCAAAATAATCAAAGGGCTCAATTGTAGCCAAATCGCCGCCGTATTTCACGGCCTGAACGCGGTTTATTACCTGTTTTTCATCCGATAGACAGCGCGCCGCTACTCCTCCATCCAGGCGCGCCACATTGCAACCACCCCTTCGCGGAATTCACCAAACTCCCCTCCCCCAACCAGCGCCTTCTGCTCCTGCAGTGCACAGCGGTGAATCGCGCTGCGATAGGCGCGGTAGGCATCGCTGAGCAGCGATACCTCCTCAGCCGACATCAGGCCGCAGCACTCAAACCCTTCAAGGATCCGAATATTATCGGTAAATTCAAGCAGCTCTGGGTGCTCATGGGCCCAGCGCAACACCCCATACTGCACCATAAATTCGATATCTGCGATGCCGCCTGCACCCTGCTTGATATCAAATTGATCTGCGCCACCACGGACAAGCTCCTGACGCATCCGCTCGCGCATCTCACGCACCTCCTGGCGCAGCGCCGCCCCATCACGCACCCTTGAGAGCACCTCGCGTCGAACGACTTCAAAACGGGCTGCCAGTTCTGGGTCGCCGCCGACCACACGCGCCCGCACCAGCGCCTGGTGCTCCCAGGTCCACGCATCTTCACGCTGATATTCATCAAAGGCCCTGATATCGCTGACCAGTAGCCCCGATGCACCGCTCGGGCGCAGCCGCATATCGACCTCATACAGCACCCCGGCCGAGGTCAGCGTGTTCAACATATGGATCACACGCTGGCCGAGGCGGGTGAAAAAGATGCCGTTAGCCTCACGTTGCGGCGTCTCATGGATAAAAACCAGATCGAGATCCGAGCCGTACCCCAGCTCAATCCCGCCCATCTTGCCGTAGGCGACAACGATAAAACCTGTCGGCGCCCCGCGATGCGCCGCCCCTCCCCCTTTTTTACTGTTCTTCTCACGCAACTGCTCGGCTGCCAGCGTCAGCACCTCCTGTAGCAGTATCTCTGCCAGCCAGGTGAGGTGATCGCTGACCACCATCAGCGGCAGTGCATCCATCAGGTCGGCCGCCGCCACGCGCAACACATTGCCCTGTTTGAAATCGCGCATCACATCCATCTGACGCTCCAGATCTCCTGACGGAATCGCCGCCAGCTCGGCACTCAGCTGCTGCGCCATCTGCGCTCGTGATGGCGGCACATAGAGGGTGCGGGGGTCGAGCAGCTCGTCCATCAATATCGGATGCTGGCTCAACAGTTCAGCAATCCAGGGGCTGGCAGCAAACAGTCGTACCAGTTGCGACAGCGCCATCGGGTTCTCTACCAGCAGCGCCAGATAGGCGGTGCGTCGTGCCACCGCCTCGATCAGATTAAGCACCCTGATCAAGGTCACATCCGGGACATCGACCTTGGCAACCGAGGCCAGCATCAGCGGCATCAACTGATCCAGTCGCGCCTGCCCCTCAGCCCCCGACATACGGCAGGCGTGCCCCTCACGCAGCTGTTTGATGCGACGCAACACCTCAGCCGCGTCGCCATAACCACTCTCATTCAGGATCGCTTCTGCCTGCGTATCGTCAACCCGCCGGCCCCACACAGCGGCCAGGGTCTGCTCGTCATGGCTCGGCTCCGCTTCGGCCTGCGGTGCCGCGAAAACCTGTTCAAAATGGGTCTCGACCAGATGCCGTTTTTTAGTCAGTGCGACAGAAAACCGCTTCCAGTCACGAAAGCCCATCGACAACGCCAGACGCAGGCGTCCCTCGTCGTCGCCAGGCAACAGATGGGTCTGTTTGTCTTCATGTTCCTGTAGACGATTTTCAACATCGCGCAGAAAACAGTAGGCATCGACCAGACCATCGACCACATAACTGGGCAGATAGTCACTCGCCGCCAGCTGGCGCAACACCTTGAGGATCGGTCGCTGCTGCAGTCCCGGCTCGCGTCCACCACGTATCAACTGAAAGGCCTGGCCGATAAACTCCACCTCGCGAATCCCACCAGCCCCCAGCTTAACGTTCTCCTGCGCCCCCTTACGTTCCAGCTCGCGCCGAATCATCATCTTCATCTCTCGCAATTCAGAAAAGGCGCCGAAGTCAAGATAGCGACGATAGACAAAGGGACGCAGCACCACCAGCAACGCCTCGCCCCGTTGCAGATCACCCGCCACCGGACGCACCTTGATCATCGCGTAACGCTCCCACTCACGCCCCTGCGACTGGTAGTACTCCTCCAGCGCATCGAAACTCATCACCAGCGGGCCACTGCTCCCATAGGGGCGCAGGCGCATATCGACGCGAAACACAAACCCCTCCGCAGTCGTCTCATCAATCACACTGATCAGGCGTCGCCCAAGCCGGGTAAAATACTCTTCATTACTGATCCCACCGCGCCTGCGACCGCTCTTTCGGGTCTCGCCCGCCTCCGGAAAGGCAAAGATAAGATCGACATCGGATGAGAAGTTAAGCTCACCGGCACCCAGCTTGCCCATCCCCAGCACCACCAGCGACTGCGGCTGATGAGACACCTCACCAAACGGCGCCCCCAGCTCTTTCGATTGCCATGCGTGCAGTCGCTCCAGCGCCCCGTCCAGACAGCTGTCGGCCAGTGCCGAGAGGTCGCGCAGTGTCTCATCCAGCTGCGCCCACCCCGCCAGGTCGCGCCACGCAATGCGCACCATCTCAAAACGACGAAAGCGGCGTAAAATAGCGCCAAGCTCATCATCATCCTTCACCTTTGCCAGTTGCTGTTTCAGCTTGTGTCGGTATTCGTCGGCGCGGTAGTCGACCAGTAGATCACCACCATGCACCAGCTCATCTAACAACTCTGGATGGCTCGCGCAGCTGCTGGCAACAAAATCACTATAGCCCCACACCTGGCACAGCACCTTGAGAAAGTCCCTGTTCTGCAGCGGTTCAACACCCATTTCTGCAGCGCTCTCAAGGTAACATTCCCAGTGATGTACCACCTGGTGACGCAGGGTTGCGGGAAAGGAGTCCGGAAAAAGCGTCGTAAGACGTGAGCTCTGTTCTGTTATTTTAGACATAACCACAAATTAAATTGCATTTACAAAGGATTGATGATGCCGACAGCACTCTCTCATAAAGCCCATCATACACGACAAAACCGCTGATAAGACAGCAATATGCGTCAACAATAGACTTCCAGCCCAGGCGCATTTGACCTCAAGTTGAACACATATCTGGTCGATAAAATTCTGCGCTAACTGCATAACAAACAGCCTTCATCGGGGAAAATAATGGAACTCAATGACTACTTAAAACTTATGGTTGCAAAGGACGCCTCTGACATCTATATCGCCGTCGGCGCCCCGGTTAGTGCCAAGATACAGGGGGTGTTGACACCACTTGAAAAGACGCCGGTCAACCCATTGCGCGCCAGAGAACTCGCCTACCAGATCATGAACCCGGAACAGGCAAGCGCCTTTGAGCAGGAGCTTGAGATGAATCTGGCCATCTCCGAAAGCGGCATAGGGCGCTTTCGTGTCAATCTTTTCCAGCAGCGCAATCAGATCAGTATCGTGATTCGAAATATCAAGACCGATATCCCGCAAACAGGCGATCTTGGACTGCCCCCGATTCTCAGCAAACTGGTGATGCAGAAACGTGGCCTGATCCTCTTTGTGGGTGCCACCGGTTCGGGTAAGTCGACTTCACTCGCCGCCCTGATCGATTACCGCAATACCAACAGTGCCGGTCATATCATCACCATTGAAGACCCGATCGAATATATTCACAGCCACAAAAAATCGATCATCAACCAGCGTGAGGTTGGGGTAGATACCCTCACCTATGAAGAGGCACTGAAGAACACCCTGCGACAGGCGCCCGATGTCATCCTTATCGGTGAGATTCGAGACCGTGAGACGATGGAACACGCCATCGCCTTTGCTGAAACAGGCCATCTCGCGATCTCCACTCTGCATGCCAACAATGCAAACCAGGCGTTTGATCGCATCATCAACTTTTTTCCAGAAGAGCGCCGCAATCAGCTGTTGATGGATCTCTCACTAAACGTTCGCGGTTTCGTCTCGCAACGGCTGGTGCCGACACTTGATGGCAAACGTGCTGCGGCAATTGAAGTCCTGCTCGGCACGCCGATGATCAACGACCTGATCCTCAAAGGCGAGATCAACCAGATCAAAGAGGTGATGAAAAAGTCTGAAAACATCGGCATGCAGACCTTCGATACCGCACTCTACAAACTCTACAAAGAGGGGCGCATCTCGCTTGAGGAGGCGCTACGCAATGCCGATTCACAAAATAATCTACGCCTGCGCATCAGCCTTGAAGAGAAAGACCTCGGCGCAGCAGATGACGTCCCAGGAAAACCTGGCGGCCTGAGTATCGAAGAAGCGGAAGAGGACGCCAACAGCGCGCGCCTTAGATAATGAATAGACCGCCCCGCGGCAGTCTCACAACCCCCACAACAGAATGGCTGCTGCGAGGGGAAACCGGTATCGGGGATTGAGACAGAGAGAGTTATAAGTTAGCGTGCTACGACGCCAGCTGAGACGCCATCGTGTCCAGCCCGTCACACCCCTCCATCACACGATTAACCACCATGCGCGCCTGATAATCACCGATCTCCAGCGACTGCAGTAGTGATTGAGGGATGCTGCTATTTGCCGCATCTCCAATGCCGTACTCTTTCAACAGGCGGTCTGACAGCGCCACCAGCTGAGGATAGACCGCATGCTCGCCATGGTAGTCGAGATTATTATGCTCGCGGGTAGCGACCACAATCTCCTCCGGCAACTTCCAGATATCCATCAACCACGCGCCAACCTGGCCGTGTTCATAGCCGAAGACATGTTTTTCGATCTCGACCAGCTCCTTTTCAGGTTCAGCAATAATGAACTTGTTGAGGATCAGAAACTCCTTGCGAAACAGATGCCCCACCAGCAGGTGTCCAAAGTTGTGTAGCAGGCCAGCAAGATATGCAAGTCCGGCAGGGGGACGGATATCGCCAGACAATTCACTGCTCAGTGCCTGGGTCAGGGCGGCACTGAAAATTGCATGGCGCCAGAAGGCATTGATATTAAGCGGCACATTTTTGGGCAGACGGAAAGGCTTCGCCGTGGTCACACCGAGTGCCAGATTCATCACCATGCTGAAACCGAGCACTCGCGACACCGCCGTCTGCACCGAATCAACCTTGCCGCGATAACTAAAAAAAGGCGAGCTGGCATAACGCATAATCTGCGCCGCCAGACTGGGATCCATCTCAACGACCTTTACCAGATCACTGATTGAGGCCTCAGGGTCTGCACTTAACTGAATCACCTTCTGTGCCATCTCAGGCATCGTCGGCAGTCGGTCAAGCTTCGCAATACGGGCCTTGATATTCAACAGTGGTTCAACAGTATTTTCAGCATTCATTCCAGTACACCCTTAACACTCAAAGCAGATACAAGTTCCTATTTCGAAGAGTGGCTACCGAGGCGAGTAAAAATTAGAGCGCTACGGTAATCACTCCTGATTTTTACTATCGGCTTCACCAATAAAATCACGACATGCAACTTGCGAATCCTTGATCACGGTCAATGAGCGCACGAGACCCTTGTCACATTATGCAACAGAGAGCACTACCAAACGGGTAACCCACTGATAGGAATAAAATTACAGGAAAAATAAGCGCTCAGAGCGAACGCTTTTCGATCGCCAGCCCTGCTTTTGAAATATCCCGGCTGTGCTCCCCAAGGCGCAGCAGGCTTGGCAGCAGAATCAGGGTAAAAACCGTGCTCAGCATCATCCCGCCGACGATCACCCCGGCGAGACCACGATAGAGTTCGGTGCCCGCCCCCGGCACCAGCAGTAGCGGCAACATACCAAAGATACTGGTCAGGGTACTCATCAGGATCGGTCGCAGGCGCAGTTGCACCGCCTGCTCCACCGCATCGCGCCGCGCCAGCCCTTCGCGTTCGGCACTGCGGGTCTGGTGCACCAGCAGGATCGCATTGTTGACCACCAGTCCGAGCAGGATCACAAAGCCGATCATCGTCAGCAGATCCATCGCCTGCGCAATGCCAAACGTGTTCATTAGATACAGGGTGACAACCCCACCGACCGTCGCCAGCGGAATGGTCAGCAGCACCAGCAGGCTATCCAGGAAGGAGCGAAACAGCGCGCTGATCAACAGATAGAGGATCGCAATCGCCAGCAGGAAGGTGCCCGCCATATTTTTAAGCGTGGTCTGTAATTTATCCGCCGAACCGGCGTAGCGGATAAAGCCATCTTCCGGCAGCACTGCCTCAATCGCGGGGGTCACTTTACTCTTGATCAGCTCCATCCCCTCTTCAACCGACATCCCCTCCGGCAGCCGCACCTGCAGTGTCACGGTACGGCGCCGGTCGATCCGTCGCAGTTGATCCGGCCCCGCAGTGCGCACCACATCGACCAGCTCGCTGAGCGGCTGTATCCCACCATCCGGGGTCGCCAGCGGAATCGCCTCGAGCTCCTCCGGGGTCGCCCACTGCTCGCTGCGCAGGATCACATCGAGCCGCTTTTCACCATCAAAGTAGTCCGCCACATAGAGGCCATCACCGAGGGCACGCGCAATGCCGCCCATATCACCACGATTCCACCCCACCTCGGCAATGCGGCGTTCATCGGGGAGCAGGCGCAGTTCCGGTTCAGCCAGATCGAGCCCGGGATAGGGACGCGGCATGGTGCCAAATGCCTCGCGTACGGCCATAAAACCTGCACCGCCCGCCTGCAGCAACGCCTCCAGATCACGCCCCTGGATGTCGATATCGATCGCGCGCCCACCGCCGAGTCCGCCAAACAGCGACGCCTTGAAGGCGAAACCGATGGTATCGGGAAAGCCGGCAATCACGCGATTGATCAGCGGCACCAGCTGCCCGGTCTCCTCCGGAACCACCGTGCGTGCCCCCATAAACATCCCCCGGGGAAACGCGACAAAGAAATAGTTATCGATCAACGGCTGTTTCTCGCCGCTCAGATGCGGCCCCATCTCACGCGCCACTATCTGCCCCATCTCCCGATCCATAAAATCGATATTGGCACCCGGTGGCGGGTTGATAAAACTGAAGACCAGATTGCGGTTCCCCTCCGGCAGATAGTCGGTCTTAGGTTTCAGCACCACAGCGAGCGCGACCGGGATCGCAATCAGGCCAATAATCCACAACAGCCGTACGCGAGGCCCGGTAATGCGCATAATCCCACTCGTCATCGCCGCCCACCAGTGACGATGTGGGTCATCCATCTCAGCGTTGCGCAGCCAGCTCATCGCCGTGGTGGGCAGCACCGTCACGGCGACAACCAGCGAGAAACAGACCGCCACCGCAATCGTCAACGCCAGATCGGCAAAGAGCTGTCCCGCCTCATCGGCCAGGAAGACCACCGGCAGGAAGATCGCCACCGTCGTCGCAGTCGAGGCGAGCAGCGCACCCCACACCTGACTGGTGCCGAGTGCCGAGGCCTCGGTACCACCCATCCCTTTCTCGCGTAGCCGCACGATGTTCTCCAGCACCACAATCGCCGCATCGAGCACCATACCGACGGCAAAGGCGAGCCCCGCGAGCGAGATCACATTGAGCGAACGCCCCGCTGCATCAAGCAGGATGAAACTCCCCAGCACGCAGGCCGGGATCGCCAGCGCCACCATCATCGTCGCGCGGAACTTGCGGAAGAACCACCACAGCACCCCGACCGCCAGCAGCACACCCAGCCCGAGGTTGCTGGTCACCATCGCAATCGAACGATCGATGTAGATCGTCTCGTCATAGACCTGCACCAGCGACAGCCCCGCCCGCTTTAGTGGGCCTTCGCGCAGTTCTGTCACCGCCTCGCGCAGCCCATCCATCACCTGTAACACATTGACGCCGGTCTCGCGGTGGGCATTGACCGCCATCGCCGGCTCGCCGTTCTGGATCACAAAGCTGCCGCGATCGACCATCGCCACCTCAACCTTCGCCACATCACGCAGATAGACCGGACTCCCTTCACGCCATTTGACGATCATCGCACCGAGATCGGTGGCGGTATAAGCGCCGGTATAGCGCACCGTATAACGGCGCTTGCCGACATCGGCAAAACCGGCCGAGATATCCTCGGCACCGACCAGCTTGACCACATCCGGCAGTTGAATATTAAGGTTGGCCGCCCTGTAGGGATCAAAAGTAATGCGCAGTTCGTTCTCACGCCCGCCACGCACCTCAGACATCGCCACCCCCGGCACGCGCTCGAAACGGCTCTGCACCACCTCCTCGATATAGTCCTGATAGGAGGCGATCGGGCGCTCATTACCATCAATCGGTTTGATAATGAACCACGCAATCGGGCGGCTATCGCCACCCACCGAACTGATCACCGGCTCATTGGCATCGGTTGGATATTTGGCCACGCGGTTGAGGCGGTTCAACACCTCCAGCAGTGCACGCTGCATGTCGGTACCGACCACAAAGGTGAGGGTGATCCTGCCACTGCCGCGGCTCGCCTCAGAAAGAATCCTGGTGGCACCCGGCAGACCACGTAGCGCATCCTCCTGCGGCTCGATGATCTCCGACTCCACCTCCTCCGGCGCGGCGGCACGCCACGTCGTACTGATCGAGATCTCCGGCTCCTGCACCTCCGGGGTCAGCTGGACCGGCAGCCGTTCAAGACTGATCAGCCCAAACAGCACCACCAGCAGAAAGGCTACCGCAACCGCCACCGGGTTGCCGAGGGAGAGACGCGTCAGATTCACTCGCCCGCTCCGCCCTTCACGCTCACCTGCTGGCCGGGGCGCATGCGCTCATTGCCGACAGTGACCACCCGCTCACCCGCCGCCACTTCACCAAAGACCTGAATGTAGTCACCCGAGGCGATACCGAGCGTCACATCAACCTTTTCTGCGCTACTCTCCGGTGTCACCCGATAGAGATAGGCCCCGCTGCGACGCAACACCACCGCATCGCGATGCACCGTGAGCGCCTTCACCGCCTTTGCTGTCGGCACTGCGATGCGCACACTCTGCCCAGCAGGCCACGGGCTATGGTCAAGATCGAGGCGCAGATCCATCAGCCGCGACTGCAGATCTCCCACCGGCACCAGCGAGCGTACCCGTGCAGTATGCTGCTCACCGTTGGCGTGCAGTGTCAACTGCGACCCTTTGGTGACATAATTGATCGCCGACAACGGCACCATCGCGCGCACCTCGACCAGGTCGGCATTCACCAGCCGCATCACTTCGGCCCCACTCTCGGCCCACTCACCGGGCTGAAGCAGCCGCTGCACCACCGTGCCACTGAACGGCGCCCGCAACACACTGCGTGCGACACGGTCCTGCGCCAGCTTGACCCGCACCTGTGCCGCGGCGAGGTCGGCGCGCGCCACGTCACGGTCAGATTCGGTCTGCTCCAGCTGGGTACGTGCAGTATTATTCTGCTTTGCCAGGCTGCTGAGTCGCTTCAGCTCTTTTTCAAAAAATTTCAGACGCGCCTTCACCTGCGCCAGTTCGGCACGGCTCTCATCGAGTTCCAGCTTGCGCTGCGCGTCATCGATCTGCGCCAGTTTATCGCCCTGCGCAACGCGATCACCCACCTCCGCCAGCCACACCAGGCGTCCCGCCATCTCGGCCGCCACCTCGGCATCAAGACGACTGACAACACTGCCTGCCACCATCACCGTCGGCGCCATCAGCCGTTCGCTCACCTCGCCCACCACCACCGGCACGGCACGCGGCGGGCCACCGCGAGCTGCAGAGGCATCAGTAGCGCACCACATCGGCAGTAGTGCGGCAAACAAAACCCATATTTTCACTGGCAGTTTTTTCAATCCACGCGCCCTATCTAAAATTGTGCAATAAGAGCAACAGCGCTCTATAATCGTTCCAACAGACCGAACGCTACTGTACTCGTAAGATGCATTGATTGGGAACCCCAAACTGGTCTATTCTTCAGCCGATCGGGCTGACAGAACGATAATGAGACCGAAAACCGTTGCTCTGCGAGCATCATCACTACAATCATCAAGGATCGACAAACACTCGCCTATGAGCAATCACCTTCCTGGCACCTCCCGCACCTCACATAGTGGTGCGCAACGCTTCAATCACAAAACGTTCGACGCCAGCCCGGAGACAATCCGCCGCTGGATTCGCGCCCTGCCGCTCGCCGATCAGCGCGCCACGATTCAACACACCACCGTTGCACTTCATCGACTCAACGAAAGTTTTATTACCCTTGATGAACGTGCCCGCGCGCTGGCGCTCTTTACCCCGCTGGTCAATACATTGATCAAGCGCGTCGCCCATCACTATGCGAAGTCACCACAACCATTCACATGGAAAAAGCGCAACCATTTTGACAGTGTGCAGGCGATGCTGAGCGAGATCACCCACGGCTACCTGATCATCATCAATGAATCGCCGCTACCAGTACCACTCCAGGCGGTAAACGATAATGAGCGCTTCAACGCGCGCCGAGTCCCGGTCGGCAGCGACACCCATCATCTCTGCAACGCCCTATATCAGGCGATCGAACACCTCGGGCAACGGCTACTGCACTGTTACCTGGTCTACACCACACCACCAACAGCGGTATGGTCTGAGATCCACCGCCTCTATTACATCGCCGAGACCTACAACATCCCGGCGACCCCTTTCTGCCTGGGGCTCAATCCAGCGCAGCAACAGGGGCACTCGGTTTCGGTTGAACACGCCTATAAGCGAATTTTGCTGTTTTCGCTCGCCAACCCCTACCACCTGATGCCCAGTGAGATGGGGCGCGCCTACCAGTCACTGCGCAGCTGGGCACCGCAGTGCAGGATCATCCGCAGTGACTCGCCCGAAAAACTGCACGGCCGTTTCTATATCGACCTGGAGAGCGACCTCCCCCCCACGCACCACACACTCAACCAGCACGATCTTGAGCTGCCATCGCTGCGCCTGCTCGACATCGCCGAGATCCTGCCATCCGACCGATATCAACGCGCCCTCGATCGCCGCCTCACGCAGGCACTGATCGTACGCCCGGAGCGGCTCACCCGGCGGGAAGCAACCACCGCTGAGATCACCCTCGCCAACGGGCTGGCGGCATGCCATCACTATATCGGCAATGAACACAGAGTCGGTTTGAAGGGTGATCAACCACAAACAGAGTCGCGCACAGCAAAGCTACTCGACCACCACGATCCGATTGAGGTCAGGACCGCATCACGCAACAGCCACCAGATAACCTTTGCCGCGCAACAGAAAAACAGCGGCCTCGGCGGGTTGGCGCTGCACCACCACGACCCACTGCAACACCTGCCAACCGGCGCGCTGATCACCTATCGCGCCACAACAGGCAACCTGAACGACGGCTGGAATGTCGGCACGGTCAAATGGTGTCGCAACCATCTCGACAAGGGATACGAACTCGGCATCAAGTGCCTCGCCGAAGGTGGCGCTGCCGTGGTGACCAGGGCCATCGATCACGACGGCAACAGCACCGAGCCCTATCAACATTCGTTGCTAACCCCCGATGTCGACCCGCTGATCCACCCCACCACATTGATCACCCCGGTGGATCAATATCAGGTGGGCGATAGACTCCAGATTCATGGCGAAGACCAGCAGTTTCGCGTTGAACTCACTCAACTGATCGAGACCACCTGGGCCTACTCGCACTATCGCTTCAGAACCATTGCCAGCCACGCCCATTGAGTAGACAATAAACAGATACACATCACGCAAGGTGAAACCGTCATGACGCAACGCCCAGAAATGAAAAACGACGAACCGCTCTATCGGCTGCTACGCGAAGGCCATATACACGAATTCAATAGCCAACGCGCAGCCGGTATCAGTGGTGATCTCACCAACTGCGACTTTCGCGGCATCGACCTGCGTGGCATCAACGCCGACAATGTCGACTTCAGCGGCTGCTATTTCAGGCAGGCCGACCTGCGCGGCATCGATCTCAGCCGCGCCAACCTCGAAGGGGCCAGTATTCACGCCGCCAAGATTTCTGGGGCCTATTTTCCTGCGACGTTTAGTGCAGATGAGATTACGATGTCACTGCTGCACGGTACTCGCATGCGCCAGGACGCTCCTTAAAAACATAAAACGCATGATCACTACCACTACACAGCAAGCGCTATTCGCAGTGTGATGCCCTGTCCCTCTCGCATGGGCACCTGAGCTCTCTGTCTATTTTTTGATCGTATAATATTAAAGGTAAGAGGTATTTTGTGACAACACTTAGAGTGCTTTGTATGACGGTCGCGGCGATGTCGCTTTTGACGCTGTCCGGGTGCGAGACGATGTACTTCAAATCGATGGAGAAGGTGGGCATCCATAAACGAGACATCCTCGTCGATCGCGTTGAAGAAGCACGTGATGCGCAGACAGAAGGCAAAGAACAGTTCAGGTCGGCGCTGGAAGAGTTCAGTCATGTGGTGAATTTCAAAGGCGGAGACCTTGAGAAGACCTACAACACACTCAATGATGAGTATGAAGATGCAGAAGAGGCCGCTCAGGAGGTCAAGGATCGCATCAACGCCGTGGAGAGTGTTGCCGAAGCGCTCTTTTCCGAATGGCGCGACGAGATAACACAATACTCCAGCGCCAAACTCAAACGCAGCAGCGAAACAAGGTTACGCAATACCCGCAAAAAATACCGGCAGATGCTTGCAACCATGCGCAAGGCCGAATCGAAAATGCAACCAGTCCTGTCCGCATTCAAGGATCAGGTGCTCTATCTGAAACATAATCTCAACGCCCGCGCGATCACCTCTCTACAGCAGGAGTTCGGTTCTATCAAGACGAACATTGCCGTGCTGATAAAAGAGATGGAAAAATCGATCAACGAAGCCGAGGCATTTATTCAAACCATGGAGCAGCAGTAGTCTTACTAACTGCAACTTTGGCGACATCAGGACCAACAATCTCGAAGAGGCCAGTATGATAAGAAAATCAGGAACGGCGGGGTGAATTTTTGAGCCAGTTACGACTGGTTATCTTTAATTCCCGTCGTCTCCTTTTCCTGTAATACATTTAAGCTTTTCTCGCGGAAGGAGCAATGCACTTAGCTTATTGCACCCCTCGAGCTTAATAATAGATTGTTTCATTTATTCGTTCTCTACCATCATTGAGTGACCACAATGCCTGCATTTATACCAACGCTTTCCATGACTCAAGATGGCGACAGAAGCCAATATTACAATAAGAATTCCCCAGCCAATAACACCTAATAATGTGAGTGGAAATAATACTACCCACCACAGAATCTCATAAATCACCAAATCACCAAACCAGTGACTTGTTATCCAGCGCTTCTCTTTCATAGTGTTTTGGCATTCTGGACAATTCATTGATTCACTCAACAGTGGACTATAAGGCTGCCGTATATTACAAATACTGCAACATCAACCATCATCAAAAACCCATCAATAAATTAAAATTCATGGCAAGCAGCACGCGATGTTATACGACATAAAACGCTAAACACAGATGCTCTACGGATATACAAACAGAAATATAATGGGGCTTCGCACCTCTCGGATCGCTGCCCGGGCATTTATTTACAGCGACAGGCTAACCAGGTCTTTCAACACGCTCCGTTCAATTAGCTGCGCTGCCTTCTCAATATCCGGTGCAAAGTAACGGTCCCTGTCATAAAACGGCACTTCACTGCGCAATACTGACTTCGCCTGCTCTAATGTCGCAGAGCTCTTTAACGGCGCAAGAAAATCGAGCCCCTGGCTTGCGGCGAGCCATTCGATCGCGAGAATATTGACTGTGTTTTCATTCATATCACTGAGCCTGCGCGCTGCGAAGGTTGCCATCGAGACGTGGTCTTCCTGATTGGCCGACGTCGGCAGGCTATCGACACTGGCGGGATGGGCGAGGGATTTATTTTCACTGGCGAGGGCGGCGGCGGTGACCTGCGCCATCATAAAGCCGGAGTTGATGCCGCCGTTCTCGACCAGAAAGGGCGGCAGACCACTGAGCCTTGAGTCGATCAACAGCGCCATGCGCCGCTCGGACAATGCACCAATTTCGGCAGTCGCGAGCGCAAGGTTATCCGCCGCCATCGCAATCGCCTCGGCGTGGAAGTTGCCGCCCGAGAGAATTTCATCGTCATTGGCAAACACCAGCGGGTTATCGGAGACACCATTCGCCTCTGTGAGAATAGTCTGCGCGGCGTTTCTGATCTGCTGCAGACAGGCCCCCATCACCTGCGGCTGGCAACGCAATGAGTAAGGGTCCTGCACGCGGTCACAATCGCGATGGCTCTCTTCGATCTGCGAATGGTCGAGCAGGCTCCGATACGCTGTGCCGATGTCGATCACCGCCTGATGCCCCTGCGCACGGTGCAACCGTTCATCAAACGGTGCACGTGACCCTTTCGCCGCTTCCACCGACATCGCACCGATCACCGTTGCCGAAGCAAGCAGGTTCTCAGCATAGAACAGCCCCTCCAGTGCCAATGCCGTTGAAGCCTGCGTTCCATTCAATAGTGCCAAACCCTCTTTCGGAGCCAGCACTACTGGTTGCAACCCCGCTACTGCCAACGCTTCCTGTGCAGTCATCAACTGACCGCGATGATGTGCATACCCTTCACCCAGCAGCACCGCACTCATATGCGCCAGCGGTGCAAGGTCGCCGGATGCACCGACCGAACCCTTGACCGGAATGCAGGGATAGATCTCGCTATTCAACAGCGTGATCAACGCATTGATCACCTCCAGTCGAATTCCGGAATAACCGCGCGCCAACGAACTGATCTTAAGCGACATGATCAACCGCACCGTGGCATCGGACATATAGTCGCCGACACCGGCGGCGTGCGACAGTACAATGCTGCGCTGCAATGTCTCTAACTCGTCTGGCTTGATCTTTGTATTGGCCAGCAGGCCAAAACCGGTATTGATACCATAAACTGTACGTCCCTGTTTGATCACATCATCGACTACTTCAGCGGCGCGATTGATCGCTGCCTCGCTTGTTTTGTCGAGCGAGATCGTCAACGCCTCGTCGTGCAGCAGGCGTAGCTCGTCGAGGCTCAACTGGCCCGGCCTTAGCTCAAATTTATTCATCTATCATCATCCAGCATCGGCAAATCAAGCCCATTATCACGCGCACACTGCTTTGCGATCTCATAACCGGCATCGGCATGGCGCATCACCCCGGTGGCAGGATCATTCCACAGCACCCGCTCAATCCGTTTCGCCGCGGCATCGGTTCCATCGCAGACAATCACCAATCCGGCGTGCTGACTAAACCCCATGCCAACACCGCCGCCGTGATGAAAGCTGACCCACGTGGCACCGCTGGCAGTACTGAGCAGCGCATTCAGCAGCGGCCAGTCGGAGACCGCATCGGAACCATCCATCATCGCCTCGGTTTCGCGATTGGGCGATGCGACCGAACCTGAATCAAGATGATCACGCCCGATCACCACTGGGGCCTTCAGTTCACCACTGGCGACCATCTGATTAAAAGCGAGCCCGATACGGGCACGGTCTTTTAGACCGATCCAGCAGATACGCGCTGGCAAACCCTGAAACTGGATCCGTTCGCGCGCCATATCGAGCCAGCGGTGCAGTTGCGGATTATCCGGGATCAGCTCTTTCACCTTCGCATCGGTTTTATAGATCTCTTCCGCATCACCGGAGAGTGCCACCCAGCGGAACGGGCCGATCCCATCACAGAAGAGCGGGCGAATATAGGCGGGGACAAAGCCGGGGAAATCGAAGGCGTTTTGCACCCCCCCGTCAAACGCCATCTGACGGATGTTGTTGCCGTAGTCGAGTGTCGCGGCACCATTTTCCTGTAGCTGTAACATCGCGGTCACCTGCAACGCCATCGACTGCTTTGCCGCCTTGACCACAGCGGCCTGATCTTTCACGCGCATCTCGACCGCCTTTTCCAGCGACCACCCCTTTGGTAGATAACCGTTCAGTGGGTCATGTGCACTGGTCTGATCGGTAACCACGTCGGGCGTGATGCCGCGCGCCACCAGTTCCGGAAAGATATCGGCAGCATTGGCCAGCAATCCTACACTGACCGCGTCACCACTGGCGCAGGCATCGTCAATGATCTTCAGTGCATCATCAAGGCTTACTACCTTTCGGTCGAGATAACCACTCTTGAGGCGAAAATCGATGCGGCTCTGGTCGACCTCAACAGCGAGCATCGAAAAACCGGCCATCGTTGCGGCAAGCGGTTGCGCGCCGCCCATGCCACCAAGTCCTGCGGTCAGAATCCACTTACCCTTCGCCTCACCATCGAAGTGTTTTTTTGCAACCGCGCCAAAGGTCTCGTAGGTACCCTGCACGATTCCCTGTGAGCCGATGTAGATCCACGACCCGGCCGTCATCTGGCCATACATCATCAGCCCCTGCCGGTCGAGCTCGTTAAAGTGTTCCCACGTCGCCCAGTGCGGCACGAGGTTGGCGTTGGCGATCAGTACGCGCGGTGCCTCTTGATGGGTGCGAAAGACACCCACCGGTTTGCCGCTCTGCACCAGTAGCGTCTCGTCATCGTTGAGGCGTTTGAGGGTCTCGACGATCTTGTCGTAACAGTGCCAGTCACGCGCCGCACGCCCGATACCGCCGTAGATGATCAGTTGCTCAGGATGTTCGGCGACCTCGGCATCGAGGTTGTTCATCAACATCCGCAGCGGCGCTTCGGTCAGCCAGCTTTTGGCGCTGAGCGATGAACCCGTTGGTGCTTTGATACGACGACTTCTATCGACGCGGGAATCGTTTCGGTCTGTCATCACCTGACACCTCCACCACTAGATAGATAATAATTAGATAGATCGGCCAGTAGCAGCTTCAGTTTATCGACAGCGTGCTCATCTATCCATTCGGGTCACATATAACATTGCATGCGACACTTGACCACTCCGATTCACCATCTAATCGCAGCGCCGACAGATGCCCGCCCCACACACACCCGGTATCGAGTGCATGCACATTACCCGGCAGGCGCATGCCGAGTGTTGACCAGTGACCAAACAGAATATCGAGCGAATCCTGTTGCGCACCGCGCAGATCGAACCATGGCTGAAAACCGTGCGGCTGGCTGCCAGGCGCCCCCTTCTCATTGAGTTCGAGCCGTCCCGCTTCATCGCAGAAACGCAGGCGGGTAAAACAGTTGGTGATAAAACGGAGGCGCTCCCAGCCACTTAACTGCGGCGACCATTGCGCCGGTTCGTTGCCATACATGTGATTGATAAACTCAGCACTCGCTTCACTGCGCAGCACCTGCTCAACCTCGGCGGCGCGCTGCTGCGCCTCGTCGAGTGACCACTGCGGCGGCAGGCCGGCATGCAGCATCACATAACCGAGTCGTTCGTCGCGGTGAAACAGTGGCCGCCTGCGCAGCCAGTCACATAGCTCATCACGATCGGGCGCATTGAGCACTGGCTCCATACGATCCTTTGCATGCGGTGGCCGTCTACCCTGCACCACAGCCAGCAGATGAAGATCATGGTTGCCGAGCACAGTGATCGCACTGTCACCCAGCCCTTTTACAAATCGCAACACCTCCAGTGACTGAGGGCCACGGTTGACCAGATCACCTGCAAACCACAACCGATCACGCTGACTATCAAATTCGATCAGCGCCAGCAGCGCCTTCAGCTCATCAAAACAGCCCTGTACATCACCGATTGCATAAACAGCCACGGTTATTTACGCACAAGTCTTTTAACTTTTTTCTTAACGACCCTGCCACCCTTCTCACCGGCCGGCACCTGCAACACAAACGTCGCCGGGCCATCATTAGTAAGCGTCACCTGCATATCTTCCCCAAAAGCCCCTTTTTGTACATGGCCATGCAGCTTCACCGCCTGTTCATACATATAGTCAAACAGCTGCAACCCCCTCTCGGGTAGTGCTGCGTGATCGAAACTTGGGCGCAGCCCTTTTTTCTGGGCATGCATCGCCGCCAGCGTAAACTGCGGTACCAGCAACAGTTCACAGCGGGTATCTTTTAACCCCCAGTTCATCTTGCCTGTTTTGTCTGTCAGCACACGATAACCCAACATGCGCTTTAACAGCTTCTCCACCTCTTTTTCGGTATCATGCTTTTCAACCGCAACAAATGCTAGCAGACCATAATTTATCTTCGCAACAGTCTTACCTTCAACATCAACAGATGCATTGTTTACCCGCTGAATCACTCCAATCATACTAGCCTTCGCCCCATCGCAGCGGCGGCCTGGACCAGTGCTCGTGTCGTCCCCTCTTCAGATGCCGAATGCCCGGCATCATCGATCACCTTGAACTCGGCCTGCGGCCATGCACGATGCAACTCCCATGCGCTCTCCATCGGACAGACAACATCATAACGCCCCTGTACGATCACCCCGTCTATCCCTGACAGGCGCTCGACATTATTCAGGATCTGGTTCGGCTCCAGAAAAGAGTCATTGATAAAATAGTGGTTCTCGATCCGCGCCATACTCAATGCGGTGAAGGGATTGGCCAGGTGATTAATAACACTCTCCTGCGGCAACAGTGTCGCGCTCCTTCCCTCCCAGATTGACCACGCCCTGGCCGCAGCCATCCGCACCAGCTCATCATCACTATTGAGACGTCGATGGTATGCCGCCACCATATCATCACGCTCTTCTTCGGCAATCACACTGACAAAGTCCTCCCAGTAATCGGGGAAGAGTCGACTTGCCCCACTCTGATAAAACCACTGAATCTCTCGAGGACGACACAGGAAAATACCTCTTAATATTAGTCCTGATACTCGCTCGGGATGCGTCTGCGCATAAACCAGGCTCAATGTTGAGCCCCACGACCCCCCAAACAGCACCCAGCGCTCGATCCCTAGCTGCTGTCGTATCAACTCCATATCCGCCACTAACGCCTGAGTGGTGTTGGTTTCGAGCGAAGCGTGTGGTGTAGAGCGGCCACAACCACGTTGATCAAACAAAATGATTCGATAAAGTTCTGGATCAAAAAAACGACGATGGTAATCCTCGCAACCAGCACCTGGCCCGCCATGAACAAACAACACCGGTACACCCGATGGGTTTCCACTCTCTTCGACGTGAATGACATGTGGCACATCAACCTTGATCGAGTGTCGCACATAGGGCGTTATCTCTGGAAAGAGTAGGCTCATTGGCTATTCCTGCTTCGCTAGTTAATCGGAAATAAAAATATCATACGTCGTGTTGCTTATCGCCGCATCAAAATTAGAGCTATTATTATTCTATCGCCACGTCTATGAAAAATAAGTCAATACCTACATAAAGAAACGACTCATCCTTATTTTTATTTTCAGCTTTCACTGTTATGGCCCATCATCAGCACCACTTTACCGGGCCTGCAGGACAACTGTTGCGCTCAACAGCGTCCCAGATAATGCATGAAGCAGACAGCCAACATCGTCGAAAACAAAAGGATCTTAGTCCCAATATACATCATCACAGATAAGGTCAGCGGGGCCAGCCGCTACGGCAACCTGCTGTAAACACACAACTGACCTCTATAACGTTCAATTAAACGACTTCTAAACTACCAGGCCACCCTGCACACTATTTGTTGTAGAATCGCCCATCGAAACCCATTTTTTACCAGGAATCAAACTGATTCAATGCACGCTGTTTTTTCCAAGCTCCTGTTACGTCTCTGTGCCTGCCTGCCGCTTCGTTTTACCCACCTCCTGGGAGGGTTGCTAGGCTGGGCGCTTTTTATCTTTTCCAGGGATCTGTGCAACAGCAGTGACACCAACCTGCGGCTCTGCCTTTCTCAACAGAGCACTGCCGCGCGGGTCGCTTTAACACGGCAGAGTCTGATCGAAATGGGGAAGACCATCACTGAGATGGGTCCTTTATGGTTTTGGCGCAGACAGCGTGTTCTCGAAAAAATTAAAAAGATCAGCGGCAAAGAGCATCTCGACAACGCGATTGCGCAGGGTAAAGGGGTACTCCTGGCACTACCCCATCTCGGTGCATGGGAGATGGTCGGTCTCTACTGCTCTGCCAACCACCCGATGACGAGTCTCTACCGTCCGCCACGCATGGCGGCTCTCGACAGCACGGTACGCCACGCGCGCGAACGCTTTGGGGCCACGCTGGTGCCAACCACAACGCAAGGGGTGCGCGCACTCTACCGGGCACTGGGCAACGGGGAGCTGGTCGCTATCCTGCCCGATCAGGACCCGCGCGACAGCGGCGGGCTATTTGTGCCGTTCTTCGGGATACCGGCCTACACCATGACGCTGCTCGCCAGACTGGCAAAAAAGAGTAGCGCGCCGGTGATCTATAGTTTTGCTGAGCGCCTGCCGCGGGGCGAAGGGTTCCATCTCCACTTTATCCCCGCCACATGGGATGCAACGCAAAATGACATAGAACAGAGCACTCGGCAGGTCAACAACGGGGTTGAGCAGTGCATCATGCAGTGTCCCGAACAGTACCAGTGGAGCTACAAACGGTTTCGCACCCGCCCTGCAGGTGAAGCGTCGTTCTACGACTAGCGATGGTTCACCTGCGCTATTCCACCTCGCCGGAGGTCGGCTTCTGCGCCACGATCAACGCCTCATCGCGATGTCCCTGTTCGGTATCGCCGACACGCCCCTCTTCACGATAGACCAGTACCTGATACCCGCCAAACAGCTGCAACAGCTCATTATCGGCGAGGCGAAAATCACTGGTTCTGGGGCCACCCTCATTGACATAGGTCTGAGTGAAGGTCTGGTAGCAGATTAATCCGCCCGGCTTCAGCGCTCGGCGGATATGGGGGATCAGCGAGCGATCAAGAAAATAGCTCACCACAATCACATCGAAAGAGGCGGGAGGCGGTGGCTGCCGCACGATATCACGCGCCTCAAAGGTCATGCCCAACCCTGCCACCGCAGGCGAAGCCCTGAGCCGTTCAATCACCACCTCGGAGATATCCCACGCGGTGGTTGTCAGGCCATGTTTTGCCAGGAAGATCGCGTTAGCCGCCATGCCACAGGCAAGCTCCAGCGCGGTGCCACTCGTTGGCAGCAGGTGTCGATTCTCCTGCAGCACCCTGACCGCAGCATATTCACCTTCATCCGCCTTCTGATAGATGGCGTCCCATTTTTTCTGTGTATCGCTAATTTCCATCATTCAACTCTTTATTTTCTCCAGAATGCCGGCGTCAACAACACCAGCAGGGTAAAGATCTCCAGCCGCCCCAGCAACATCGCAAAACAGAGTACCCACTTGGCCGTGGCATTGACACTGGTATAATTGACCCCCACGTCGCCAAGCCCCGGGCCGAGATTATTCATACAGGCCGCCACGGCAGAAAATGAGGTGACAAAATCGAGCCCGGTGGCCGCGAGGATCACCGACATCAGACAGAAGCAGACCACATAGAGCGAGAAAAAGCCCCACACCGCATCGATCACACGACTCGGCAGCGGCTTGTCACCCACCTTGACCGCAAACTGTGCATTGGGGTGGATCAGGCGTTTGATCTCACGCGCCCCCTGTTTCAGCAGCAACAGCACGCGGATCACCTTCAGACCACCACCGGTCGAGCCGGCACAGCCACCAATGAAGCTGGTCAACAACAGCAACACCGGCAGGAAGAGTGGCCAGTTATGGTACTCGGCAGTGGTGAAACCCGAAGTGGTGCCGATTGATACCGCCTGAAAAATCCCGTGATGCAGCGCCCCGCCCGGGGTATCGAAGGTGCCACTGGTGTATAAAAAGTACGTGGTGATCGCGGAGACAATAAACAGGATCGTGAAATAGAACCTGAATTCGGGGTCACTTAGATAGGGGCGCAGGCTCATGCCGCGCCACGCCAGAAAATGGATCGCAAAGTTCACCCCGGCCAGCAACATAAAAACGATCGCCACCGATTCAATCAGCGCACTATCAAAATAACCGATGCTGGCATCATGGGTTGAGAAGCCGCCAATCGCGATGGTCGAAAAACTGTGGGCTACGGCATCAAAGGGGGTCATCCCTGCCAGCCAGTAGGCCAGGGCGCAGACGATCGTCAACCCCAGATAGATGTACCACAACGCCTTGGCCGTCTCGGTGATACGCGGTGTCAGCTTGTTATCTTTCATCGGCCCCGGGGTCTCGGCGCGATAGAGCTGCATGCCACCAATGCCGAGCATCGGCAGGATCGCCACCGCCAGTACAATGATTCCCATGCCACCGAGCCACTGTAGCTGCTGGCGATAATAGAGCACCGAACGCGGCAGCTCATCAAGCCCGGAGATCACCGTCGCGCCAGTGGTGGTCAAACCTGAAAGCGACTCAAACACCGCATCGACAAAGGTCAGCTTGGGACTCAACACAAACGGCAGTGAACCGGACATCCCCAGCACCACCCAGAACATCACCACCACGATAAAGCCGTCGCGCAGGCGCAGCTCCTTACGATGGGCATGCACCGGCAGCCACAGCACCATGCCGATCACCATGACCAGCGCAAAGGCGTAAAGAAAGGCGTTCAGCGAAGGCTCGTCATAGATCCACGCCAGCACCGCAGGCGGTAGCATCGTCAGGCTGAAGAGCGCCAGCAGTATTCCGATGATGCGTTGGATGGCTTTAAATTGCATACGAGTCAGTCATCAGAAGGGCGTGTGTGGCAAATTATAATCAGCAAGGCAGCGTTATCAGGTGTCGGCATCAGAGGAATGTCACACCCACCTGGAACAGGCGCTCGACCTCGGTGATCCGTTTTTTGTCGATCAGAAACAGGATCACATGATCCTCCGCCTCAATCACCGTATCGTGATGGGCCACCAGCACCTCTTCACCCCTGACGATAATCCCGATGCTGGCACCCGGCGGCAGCTTGATATCCTCGACGGCACGCCCCACCACCCTGGATGAGTTTTTATCACCGTGCGCGATCGCCTCGATCGCCTCGGCCGCACCGCGTCGCAGCGAATGGACCACCACCACGTCACCGCGCCGCACATGAGCCAGCAGTCCGCCGATGGTCGCCTGATGGGGCGAGACCGCGATATCGATATCACCACTCTCCACCAGGTCAACATAGGCGGCACGATTAATCAGGGTCATCACCTTTTTTGCGCCGAGCCGTTTCGCCAGCATCGCCGACAGGATATTGGCCTCATCGTCATTGGTCATCGCGCAGAAGATGTCGGTACTCTCGATGTTCTCCTCGACCAGCAGATCTTCATCGGCCGCATCACCGAGCAACACCAGTGTCTTATCGAGCTCTTCGGAGATCCGTCTGGTGCGTTCGGTATTGTGATCGATCAGCTTCACCTGATAGCGGCCTTCCAGCGCTGCCGCCAGCCCCTTGCCGATATTGCCGCCCCCCACCAGGATGATGCGCTTGATCGGTTTGTCGAGCTTGCGCAGTTCACTCATCACCGCGCGAATATCATCTTTTGCGGCGATGAAGAAGACCTCATCGTCGACCTCGATCACGGTATCGCCCTGTGGGATGATCGGCGTGCCACGGCGAAAGATCGCCGCCACGCGCGACCTGATCCCCGGCATATGCTCCTTCAGCTCACGCAGCTCATGCCCGACGAGTGGCCCACCGTAGTAGGCCTTGACCGCCACCAGCCGCACCAGCCCATCGGCAAAGTCGAGCACCTGTAGTGCACCGGGGTATTCGATCAGGCGGCGCACATGGTCGATCACCACCTGCTCGGGACTGATCAACATATCGATCGGCAGCGCCTCCTGGGTGAAGAGCTGTGAATAGGCGACATATTCGCGGGCACGTACGCGTGCAATCTTGGTGGGGGTGTGAAACAGGGTGTAGGCCACCTGGCAAGCGACCATATTGGTCTCATCGCTATTGGTCACGGCCAGCACCATATCGGCATCCTCGGCACCGGCACGGCGTAACACATCGGGATGCGACGCGTGGCCACTCACGGTACGCAGGTCGAGTCGATCCTGCAGATCGTGCAGTGCCCTGGTGTCGACGTCGACGACGGTGATGTCATTCGCCTCCCTGGCCAGGTTCTCTGCCACAGATGAACCGACCTGACCCGCACCGAGTACTATAATTTTCATACCATCAATCCATCATCGCCGTCTATGACGGCTCACAATATTAATATGGTGTCTCAGGCGCATAGGGTAACAGAAAAAGGTGCGACATCTCATCGCTACTTGCCATCCGTCTCTTTCTTTTTATCGATACCCAGTGCACGAAACTTACGATACAGATGGGTGCGTTCAATCCCCGCCTTACGTGCCACCTGTCCCAGGTTGCCCTGGTGTTCGCGCAACTGATACTCAAAATAGGCCTTCTCAAACTGCTGGCGAGCACCGCGCAGCGGCAGGTCAAACTCAGCAGGGTGTCGACCTGTAACCTTCTTCAACGCCCCCCCAAGAGCACTCTCCACCTCTGCAACGCCGATCTCATTATCAGCACCAAAGATCATCAGGCGCTGCACCAGGTTCTTCAACTCGCGCACATTCCCCGGCCACGAATACCTCATCAGCGAGGCGATGGCTGCCTCAGAAAAGCGACACTGCTGCAGATGTTCGCGTTGCGCAAACTGTTCCGCATAGTAGTCGAGCAGCGCCTCCACATCCTCGGCATGCTCACGCAGTGGTGGGATATGGATCGGCACCACGTTGAGATGGTAGTAGAGGTCTTCGCGGAAACGCCCCTCCATCACGTCCTGCTTTAGATCTCGATGGGTTGCGGCCACAATGCGCACATCGAACGCCACCGGCTCAACCCCGCCAACCCGCAGAAAAGACCTGTTTTCCAATGCACTAAAGAGCTTCGCCTGTGCCCCGGGATCCATATCACCGATCTCGCTCAGGAACAGCGTGCCGCCATTGGCCTGTTCCAGACAACCGTAATAGACACTCCCCCCCTCTTCGCTGCCAAAGAGTTCAACCGCTGCATTGGTGGTCGCCATCGAGGCGACACTGACATCGATAAAAGGACCGTCCGCGCGGGAACTGCTGGCATGAAGGTAGCGCGCAAAGAGCTCCTTGCCACTACCGGCCTCGCCGCTGATCAGCACCCAGGCGTTATGCCTGGCGATACGATGCACCCGTTCACACAGCTCACGAATGATCGCACTGCCGCCCACCGGCTCACCCAGCGGCTGCGCCTTGCGTCGCAGGCCGATGTTCTCGCGCTGCAACCGATCCGCCTCTAGTGCACGCGCGACCACCAGCAGCAGTTTTGCGAGCGAAAGAGGCTTTTCGATAAAGTCATAGGCGCCGAGGCGGGTCGCCTCGACCGCCGTCTCGACCGTGCCGTGGCCGGAGATCATGATCACCGGGATATCCGGGCCACCCTCATCAACCCACTCACGCAGCAGCGAGATGCCATCGACATCCGGCATCCACACATCGAGCAGGATCAGATTGGGACGACGCTGCAACCGCAGCCTGCGCGCCTCTTCACCGTTCGCAGCCAGATTCACCTCGTACCCTTCATCCTCCAGGATCTCCTTGACCAGCTCACGAATATCACGCTCATCATCAACGACCAGAATATAAGGTGCGCTCATGCCTTTTCACCACCCTGCTGTTGCTGTTTAAAAGAGATAGCTGCTATCTCTGCTTCCTCTATCTCTGCCGCTGCCGTCTCTTCAAGATCACTCTGCACTGTTGGCAGGCGAATCGTCATACAGGCGCCCGTTTCAAGGTTTTCAGCCCAGATGACACCACTGTGCTCTTCGACAATCTTTTTGACGATCGCCAGCCCCAGCCCACTCCCTTTCGGTTTTGCGGTCACATAGGGCTCGAAGATGTTCTCCAGCAGCTCATCCGGAATCCCGGGGCCGTTATCGGCGATCTGCAGTTCAACCATCGACACACCACGCTCACTGAACGCCCGTGTAGTGATCGAAATCGTCGCATCACCCCCATCCATCGCCTCCAGCGCATTCTTGATCAGATTATGCAGCAGCTGTCGCATCCGTCCAGAGTCCGCTGAAACCTGTGGCAACCCCTGCTGCAACGAGGTCCTGATCGTCACCCCAAAGCGGTTGTGGCGATAGAGATCCAGCACCTCGTCGATAAGATGGTTGAGCTCCAGCGGACAGCGCTCAAGTTTCGGCGTGCGCGCATATTCGGAGAAGGCCTGCACCATCTCCTTCATCACCTCAACCTGCTGCACGATGGTGTGGGTCGATTTGTCCAGCACCACCGCATCTTCAGCGGGCATCAACTTGAGATACTTATGGCGCAGCCGCTCGGCCGAGAGCTGAATCGGCGTCAACGGATTTTTGATCTCATGCGCCAGGCGACGTGCCACCTCACCCCACGCAGCATCACGCTGCGCCTGCACCAGATTGGTGACATCATCGAAGACGATCACATAGCCGCCATCACCCGGCAGCGCCGCACCACCGCACATCAGCACCTGCCGTCCCTTTGCACCGTAAAAAATCACCTCTTCGCGCCAGTCACCCTTACCTTCTCTCTTTGCCTCACTACCAGAACCAGTGAGATGCGGGGTGATCACATTGGCAAAGTTTTTCAGATATTCGTAACGCTCAACAATCTCATCCAGCTCGTAACCGATACAGGCCTTCGACTCCACCCCCAGAATATGCCCTGCCGCCACATTCACGGTATAGACCGTGCGGCGCATATCGAGCGTTAGCACTCCCGAGGAGAGTCGCGCCAACACTGCCCACAGGTAGGCGCGCTCCTGTTCGGCCTGATGCTGACTGTCACGCGCCTCATCCTGCGCATGACCGATCTTGCGCGTCATGTCGTTAAACGACTCCACCAGAAAACCGAGCTCATCCCCCGAATGCATCGGAAGCCGCTTGGTGTAGTCACCGGCCGCCACCGCACGCGTGCCGATCGCCAGCACACGCACCGGTGTCACAAAACGGCGTGCCGAGAAAAAGGCGAGCCACACCGCCATCAATACCCCCAGCAACAGCACCAGCGAGAGCATCAGGGTAAAGCTGTTTTTAAGCGGGTCGCGCAGCAACAGTAGTTGCTGATATTGCGTATAGGCGGACTCAACACTGCCCGCCAGCACACTGACACGATCGGAGATCGGATAGAGCGCCTGTAGAAAACGGGCATCAACCAGCGGAGTCGCTGCCGGCAGCTCAACGACTGCGCGGACATAGAGCCCATCGTCACTGAGTGGATCGAGGCTCACATAACCACTGCCGCTCTGCCGCACCTGGCGGATCACCGATTCGTTAGGCAGGTTCGGTACGATATCGACCGGGTTATCACTACTGGAGGCGACCACATGGCCTCCGCCCATAAAGAGCGTCAGTTCAGAGGCGCTCTCGCTGATCCGCAGTTCATCCAGCAGACGCGGCAGTGACGGCTCATCGACAAATTTGAGCTTCTCTCCCATCTGCTCGGTACGTTTCATCAACTCCCGCGAACGCGTCTCCAGTGAGGCGCGACTCAGCTCCAGCGCATCTTCCAACGTACGCTCGACCCGCACATCGAACCAGCTATCGATACCGCGCTGAATAAAACCTAGCGAGAAATAATAGACCAGGGAGACCGGCGCCAGTGCCAGCACCACAAACATCACCATCAGTCGCACCGTGAGTCGCGAACCGGTGGCACGGTTGCGATATTGACGCCGCAGGCGCAGAAGATTGGAGGTGATCAACAGCAGCAGCGCAACCAGTCCCGCGAGATTGATCACCAGCAGCAACATATAGAGACGGCCGAACTGCTCCGAGTTCTGCGTCGCCGCGCTCATCAGAAACAGCGACAGCAGCAACAGAAGCGAGAGCAGCGCTACCGGGATCGCCCCGGAACCGAGACGTCTCAGTCTGGCAATGTCCACGAATACCACTCGCTGGTCATGTGCCAGTCAGAAGAGAAATAGGCGCGCAGGCGCAGCGGGGTTGGCAGCTCAGCCACATCTACCGACGCACGCATCAGACCGATGTAGCGCCCCTGCTCATCCAGCAGCTTTTCATCCAGCACGGGCAGGTCGACCACCGTACCGAGCAGCGTCAGCGCCACCTCCAGCGTTGGAAAGCTATGTTGTGAACCACTATTCAGATTGGTCACCAGATACTGGCGGGTCAGGGCGTGATACTCAAGACGATAACGCTGCGCCAGCTGCGCGATCTCTTCATCCCACAGATATTTTCGGCTACGCAGAAATTCGATATCAAGCACCACGACAACCGGCACACCCTTGTGCATCACCTCGACCACTTCATCGCTCAGCTCATAATCAATACTTGCACTGAGGAGGTAGACTTTATCAACCAGGTCGAGTTTCACCTGCGAGATATCGAAACGCTCGGCCGCCGACAGCGCATTAGAAAAAAAGGAGAACAGCGCCCCCACTGCACAGGGTAATATCGAGTGTAATATCGGACGCAACATCTGGCGCGATACCCGGTGAATGAAACCGTGCTGTGCTACTGCGGTATTAATAGAGATCTCCCTCAACCACTGCCTTTTAACAGTGGCGCGTAGTAAAAACCGTCCATCCCTTCTTCACCGGGAAGGACCTGCCTTCCAACCGGCATTGCACGCCCCCACGAACAGTCAAGCAACAGTGCCTGAGCATCATGATGGGTTTCAAGAAATCTTTCAATCTGTAGATGGTTTTCCTCCGGAAAAATCGAACAGGTCGCGTAGAGCAGTTGTCCGCCGGGCGCCAGCAGCGGCCACATCGCTGCAAGAATTTCGCACTGCAATGCCGCCAGCACAGCGATATCTTCTTCACGACGCAGCTGCTTGATATCGGGATGGCGCCGAATCACCCCGGATGCTGAACAGGGGGCATCCAGCAGGATGCGGTCGAACTGCTTGCCATCCCACCACTCGTCAGGATGACGAGCATCGCCATGCACCACTGTTGCGCTGAGATTAAGTCGAGCGAGATTCTCGCGCACGCCCTGCAGCCGCTGTTGGTCTGCATCGACCGCCACCACCTCACTCAGCTGCGGCTCCCGCTCAAGAATATGACAACACTTGCCACCCGGCGCTGAACAGGCATCGAGCACCCGCTGCCCCGGCCTCAACGCCAGCAACCACGCCGCCAGCTGCGCCGCACCATCCTGCACCGAGACATGCCCTGCGGCAAACCCGGGCAGCCGTTCCACATCCACCGACTGCGTCAGCATGATCGCCGACGGCACTGCGGCAACGGCAGTCGCGCTCAATCCCTCGGCCTGCAGACGCTGCAGATATTCATCCCTCGTCGCATGCTGCACATTCACTCGCAGCACCATCGGTGGGTATTCATTATTGGCTGTCGCAATTGCCTGCCATTCATCGGGCCAGCGTTCACGCAGCCTCGTCAACCACCATTGCGGGTGGGCATACTGCCCTGCAGGGGTACTGTCCGCCTGCGCCAGCAACGCCTCCCGGTTGCGCTGAAAATTGCGCAACACACCGTTCACCAGCCCTTTTGCCCACGACTTGCCGAGCCCGTTGACCGCCTCAACCGTCTCGGCCACCACCGCATGCGGCGGAATGCGCATATAGGTCAATTGATAAAGCCCCAGCAGGATCAGGCACTCGACATCACGATCCTTTTTTTTGAACGGCTTTTTCAGCAACTGCGACGCAACCGCCAGCAAACGTTGCTGATAACGCATCACCCCATAACAGAGCTCCTGCGTCAGTGGCCGCTCACCGGGATCTGCGAGCTGCTTTAACTGCGCTGGTAGTGCGGCGCTCAGCGAACGCCCATCGCCCAACACCTGCAGTAGCGCCCTGACCGCAACCACACGCGCCGTCAGCTTCTTTTTCATCTCCCGCAGCTACCCGCCCAGCTGGGCAGTGACCTTCAGCGGAAAGGCGTTCAGAAAATCGCCACTACTGACCGGACGCCCGCCCGGCAGCTGAACCTGCAGCAGACGCAACACCCCCTTGCTGGTGGCGATGTCGATTCCCGCTTTATTGACCTCGACCACGGTGCCCGGCAGGGAGCCGCTATCGCCCGGCAACGCCACCGCCTGCCAGATACGCAGACGCTGCCCATCCGGCAACAACGTATAGGCGACCGGCCACGGGTTGAAGGCGCTGATCTGGCGTCGAATCTCGACCGCCGGGCGGCCCCACTCCACCAGCGCCTCTTTTTTATCGATCTTGTGGGCGTAACAGGCGAGCGCATCGTCCTGCGCCTCGCCACTCACCGTGCCGTCACTGATGTGCGCCAGCGTACTCAGCACCGCCTCGGCACCGAGTGCCGCGAGGCGATCATGCAGCTGGCCACCTGTGTCATCAGCTGAAATTTCGCATGGACGTTTTTCCAGCATCTCACCGGTATCGAGTCCTTCGTCCATCTGGATGATCGTCACCCCGCTCTCTGTATCACCGGCCATGATCGCGCGCTGGATCGGTGCCGCGCCACGCCAGCGCGGCAACAGTGAGGCGTGGATATTGATGCAGCCTAAACGCGGTGCCTGCAGCACCTCGGCAGGCAGGATCAGGCCGTAGGCGACCACCACCATCACATCGGCATCAAGTGCCTGTAGTACTGCCTGCGCCTCGGTATCTCGCAGGGTCTGCGGCTGATAAACGGGGAGTTCATTTGCCAACGCCACCGCTTTAACCGGGCTGGCGGTCAGCTTGCGGCCACGCCCGGCAGGGCGGTCGGGCTGAGTATAAACAGCACAGATCTCATGCTTTGAGGCCAGCAGCGCACGCAGCGCCACCGCCGCAAACTCCGGTGTGCCGGCAAAAATGATCTTGAGTGGTTTCAATCGATTCTCCGCGCTTTTACTGGACGAGGGGGCGAGTTACATCGAAAAGCGTCGCTGCTTCTCCATCTTCTTCTGGATGCGCTTACGCTTGATCTCGCTCAGGTAGTCGACAAACAGTTTGCCATCGAGGTGGTCGGTCTCATGCTGGATACAGACTGCCAGTAATCCCTCCGCCTCCAGCTCAAACGGCTCACCGTCGCGACCGAGCGCCCGCACCTTGATCCGATCTGCGCGCTCCACCTTCTCATGAAAACCGGGCACCGAGAGACACCCCTCTTCCAGTAGTCCCACCCCCTCATGCGAGATGATCTCTGGATTGATCAGACAGAGCGGGGCATCGCACCTGGGCGAGATATCGACAACGATAATTCGCTTCGCCACGTCCACCTGCGGGGCCGCCAGACCGATGCCTGGTGCGGCATACATCGTCTCCAGCATATCGTCGAGTAGCTGACAGATCCCGTCGTCCACCACGTCGACAGGCGTCGAAATCACCCGTAGACGAGGATCTGGATAGTGCAAAATGTGAAGAAGTGCCATGAATTGTCCGTTAACCTATGAAATAACTTTGATTTTGAATCGACCGAAGGGCGCGATGATACAGAATTTTACCCTATTCACGCCATCTTATTGGTGTCTATTAAGGTTTTCGCTAAACTCGGTCGAAAACAGGTAGTTGCCATTATGATGACCATTTATGATGAAAGAGGCTTTCATGTTTAAAGGATATTACTTACCAGGCCTGTTATTAGCTGCGCTGCTGTTGCCGTCTACGGCCACCATTGCAGAGAGCGTGCAGATCAAGGATAGTCACCCCGACCGTCATACCGTTGTCAGGGGCGACACCCTGTGGGATATCTCAGCAAAATTCCTGAAAGACCCGTGGCTGTGGCCTGAGATCTGGGAGATCAATCCCGAGATCGACAACCCCCACCTGATCTACCCGGGTGATGTCATCTACCTCAGCTACGTCGATGGCAAACCGGTACTGAGGGTTGATCGCGGCGAAAATAAAAGAGTGGCCGATGACAATACGGTGATTCTGTCACCCTCCCCGCGCGCCTCCAGGCTGGATCACGCCATTCCGACTATCCCCTATGATGCGATCTCCCAGTTTCTCGACCACCCAACCATCCTGACCCCCGAAGAGGTTGAACGGGCAGGTTATATCACCGCCAGCGATGAGGGACGACTGGTCAGCGGCACCGCCCACAAGGTCTATGTGCGCGGCATCCCCAATACCTATTCCGACTTCGATATTCTTCGCCCCAGCAAACCCTACTATAACAACCCCAAAAAGCGCAAAGAGATCCTCGGCTATGAGGCGCTGCAGATCGGCACTGCCCGGGTAGAGTCATTTGGCGACCCGGCGACGCTACGCATCAAACACTCTGCCCGTGAGGTGCGCGTCGGCGACCGCCTGGTACCGAGCCGCAAACAGGCAATTAGTCAGAACTTCAACCCCCGCGCCCCTGAGAATGAGGTGAGTGGACAGATCATCTCAGTCCCTGCCGGGATTACGCGTGTCTCACAGTTTCAGATTGCCGTCGTCAATATCGGTACCAGCGACGGCCTCAAGGCCGGCAATATTCTCGCCGTCTTTCAGGGGGGCAACAGGGTGCGAGATCCAGTCACCCGTAGAAAGGTTCAGCTCCCCGATGAACGTGCCGGCATCCTGATGGTGGTGCGCACACTGGAGCGATTCAGCTACGCGCTGGTGATGGAGGCGTCGCGCGATATTCACCTCTATGATATGGTTCAGAATCCCTGAGGGCCGTTGAACACGACTGTTTTTTGAGGAGACAGGCGAAGGCCAGAGGCATTCGGATAAACGACGAGACGACACCTCGTAACGAGTGTCCTGCTAAACCTGCCTGACCCAGTTCCATAAGAAATCAGAGGCTCGTAACTGCGGCTTCGTTTAACGACGAGCAGATGGATCTGCCTGTCCTGAAACTTAAGATTTCGACCCATGAGACCAGAAAAAGGAATTTCTGCTGCTGAAGATGAGTTAGCCTACTGGCTGGCACTGCTGCTCACCCCCGGTATCGGCACGCGCCGATTTCTCGCGCTGTTAAATCACTTCGAATCGCCTCGCGAGATCTTTGAGAGCCCACCGCAGCGGCTCGCGGAGGCAAAAGTGATCCCCAGATCGATCATTTCGCGACTGGCAGCGCCCGACTGGGCCACCGTCGAGACACAGCTCCACTGGCAGCAACGACCCGGCAACAGGATTATCACCTGCGCTGACTCTCTCTATCCCACTCTACTAAAGGAAATAGTCGATCCTCCGCCACTGCTCTTTGTTCAGGGCCAGGTAGAGGCGCTCATCAGACAGCAGGTCGCCGTGGTTGGCAGCCGCAACCCCAGCCCGGACGGCAGCAACAACACCCACGCCTTTGCACGCGACCTGAGTCATCACGGCTTCACCATCACCAGCGGTCTGGCGCTCGGTGTCGATACCAGCGCCCATCGCGGTGCGCTGGCGGCAAACGGTGCCACCATCGCCGTCATGGGGACCGGCCCCGACCACCGCTACCCCAGGCAGAACCGCGTCCTCGCCGATAAGATTATCGAGAATGGCGCCCTGGTGAGTGAGCTTCCACTCGGCACCCCACCACTGGCGGAAAACTTTCCACGTCGAAATCGTATCATCAGCGGCATGAGCCTCGGGGTGCTGGTCACTGAAGCGGCGCTGCGTAGCGGCTCACTGATCACCGCCCGCAGCGCACTGGAACAGGGACGCGAAGTCTTTGCGATCCCCGGATCGATCCACAATCCACTCGCCCGAGGATGCCATGCACTACTCAGAGATGGCGCAAAACTCGTTGAAAGTACTGAAGATATCACCGAAGAACTGGGGGCTTTGAGCACCCCTGGACCACACCAGTCAGCCACCGAACCCACCGAGCTATTTTCAAAACCACTAACCCATAAAGAAGAAAAGGTTTTAACTCATATCGGTTTCGATCCCAACTCTATCGATCTGTTAGTTGAGCGCACCGGTTTGACTGCCGAGGAACTTTCCGCCATCCTTCTCGTACTTGAACTCCATAACTACGTAAAGACAACCCCCGGCGGCCACTATATGCGCAACGGGATCATGACGGGGAAGTAAGGACTTAATTTGATGAAAGAAAACATGCTGGATGTGCTGATGTACCTCTTCGAGCACTACATGAATGAAGAGGCGGAAGTCAGCGCAGACCATGATTCACTTAAAATTCGCCTTGAAGAGGCAGGATTTTCTCAGGGAGAAATCGGCAAGGCGTTCATGTGGCTTGAAGATCTCTCGGAGCAGCGGGAAGCGGGCGCCTTTGGCCTCAAGGAGATTCTCTCCACCCCGGGCACGATGCGCATCTACAGTGCCGATGAACTCGAAAGTCTCGAAACCGAAAGCCGCGGTTTTCTACTGTTCCTCGAACAGACCAATGTACTGACACCGATCACTCGCGAGCTGATCATCGACCGTGCACTGGCACTTGAGACCTCCACCGTTGATCTGGATGACCTGAAGTGGATCGTCCTGATGGTGCTTTTCAACCAGCCAGGCCAGGAGGCCGCATATAGCTGGGTTGAAGATATCGTTTTCGAAGGCATGGAAACGACACTGCACTAACGTCTGACCTAATCACACAGGGAGATGTGCCGCTAACCGGGATAACTGAGCGCCCGGCGCCTGCAAGTCACACTTTTCACACAAGAATTAACCTAAATCGTACGGCATCCGAATGAGCAAAAACCTTGTCATCGTAGAATCACCGGCAAAGTCAAAGACGCTTAAAAAGTATCTGGGTAAGGATTTTGAGATCCTCGCCTCATACGGGCATGTGCGTGACCTGCTGCCCAAAGAGGGGGCGGTCGATCCCGACCACGACTTTGCGATGAAGTATCAGCTCATCGAAAAGAATGCCAGACATACCGACGCCATCGCCAAGGCGCTGAAAAAGGCCGACGCCCTCTATCTCGCGACCGATCCGGATAGAGAAGGTGAGGCGATCTCATGGCATCTGCTGGAGATCCTGAAAAAGAAAAAACTGCTCAAGGACAAGCCGGTCTATCGCATCGTCTTCCACGAGATCACCAAGAAAGCGGTCAACGATGCTGTGGAACATCCACGCGAACTCTCCACCGACATGATCAATGCACAGCAGGCGCGCCGCGCACTCGATTATCTGGTTGGCTTTAACCTCTCGCCACTACTGTGGAAAAAGATTCGCCGCGGCCTCTCCGCCGGCCGTGTACAGAGTCCGGCTCTACGCATGATCGCCGAACGCGAAGACGAAATCGAACGCTTTGAATCACGTGAATACTGGACCATGGAGTCCGACCTCCAGGCTAATAATAAGACGAATAAAAAAGAGACCTTCATCGCCAGACTGACCCACTATAAAGGCGAAAAGCTGGAACAGTTCAGCATCACCGACGAGAAGACCGCCACCAGGGCTGAAAAGGCGATTAACAAAGCCGCCGCTGGCAAGCTATTGGTTGAAAAGATTGAGAAGAAACAGCGTCGTCGTAACCCTGCCGCACCGTTCACCACCTCGACCCTGCAGCAGGAGGCGTCGCGTAAGATTGGTTTTACAGCACAACGCACCATGCGCACCGCGCAGCAGCTCTATGAAGGGATCGACATCGGTGACGAGGCGATCGGACTGATCAGCTACATGCGTACTGACTCGGTTAACCTCGCGGCTGAGGCCGTTGAACAGCTACGCGAACTGATCGTTGAGCGTTACGGCGAAGAGAACCTTCCCAAAGAACCGAAGACCTACAGGACCAAATCAAAAAATGCCCAGGAGGCGCATGAGGCGATTCGCCCAACAGTGGTCTCTCTCGACCCCGATTCGATTAAGGACAAACTGAGCCCGGATCAGTACAAACTCTACAGCCTGATCTGGAAACGTACCGTCGCCTGCCAGATGGTTCACGCCACCATCAATATGGTGGGTATCGATCTCAGTGCAGGCACGGGCAACACCTTCCGCGCCACCGGTTCGACCATCGTAAAACCCGGTTTCATGGCGGTCTATCAGGAAGGGCTCGATGACAGCAAAGAGAAAGAAGGCGATGATGAAAAGCTGTTGCCGCCGCTCAAAGAGGGCGACGAGGTTAAACTCCTCGCACTGCGTCCGGAACAACACTTCACAGAGCCGCCACCACGCTACACCGAAGCGAGCCTGGTCAAGACACTTGAAGAGCACGGCATCGGTCGACCCTCGACCTACGCCAGCATCATCTCAACGTTGCAGGCACGCGAGTATGTGGAGCTCGATAAAAAACGCTTTAAGCCGACCGACGTCGGGCGCGTGGTCAATAAATTCCTGACCGAACACTTTACTCAATACGTCGATTACGACTTCACCGCCAACCTCGAAGATGAGCTCGATGCGATCTCGCGCGGCGAAAAAGAGTGGGTACCGCTGATGAAAGAGTTCTGGACCCCCTTCAAGACACTTGTCGACGACAAGGAACAGAGCGTACAGCGCAAGGATGTCACCCAGGAGGCGATGGATGAGAAATGCCCCAAATGCAACGAACCACTATCGATCCGCCTTGGACGCCGCGGCCGTTTTGTCGGCTGCACCGCCTTCCCGGAATGTGACTACACCCGTAACCTCGGCGAAGATGGCGAAAGTACCGAGCCAGAAAAGGTCGAAGGGCGCAGCTGCCCTGAATGCGAATCGGACCTGATCATTCGCCACGGCCGTTACGGCAAATTCATCGGCTGTAGTAACTACCCGAAGTGCAAACATATCGAACCGATCGAGCAACCGGCCGATACCGAAGTGGAGTGCCCCGAATGTAAACAGGGGACGATCCTGCAACGCAAGTCGCGTCGCGGCAAGATCTTCTTCTCCTGCAGTCGCTATCCCGATTGCAGCTACGCGATCTGGAACAAACCGATCGCCCGCCCTTGCCCCGACTGCGGCTGGCCGATCCTGTCGCTGAAGACCACCAAGCGCAAAGGGACCGAACTGGTCTGCCCGCAGAAAGAGTGCGGCTACGCCGCGCCTGCGGATGAAGAAGGGAACCCAACCAACGAAGAGTAACCGTCTCACACCACTTTTCAGTGGTTAAACGGTTATTGCATGCAAAATGCCAGCGGATTATTAATGCAGGAGGGTTTGAATCTAACCTTCATCCTGCTGTGGCCAGCGTGCCTCAATCATCCCCTGCAACTCAGCAATCCCTGGAAAATCTGGGCTGAGCACCGACAGTTGGGATAGCTTTTCACGCGCCTTTTGCTGATGATTACCAAAGACATAGGCCGCGCCGATCATAAAGTGTAGATGTGGATCGTTGGGGCGTCCCCCTGTCGCTGCCTCAAGATAGGCGAGCGCCTCCTGTGACCTGCGCTGTTGCATCAACACCTGACCGATCCACTTGTTGGCGATTGCGGTATCCTTCAGTTTCAGAGAGGCATGGAGCAACGGCAAGGCGGCGTCGTATCGGCGCATGTCGAGCATTCCCTTGGCGGCAATTAGATATTTTCCCGCATCATACGGCGCCGCGCCGATCAACGCCTGGTATTCACGCAATGCCAGTGCATGCTTACCCTCTTTCGCATAGTGGATTGCAAGCTCGATGTGCGCCCGCTCAAAACTGATCTGGCGCTTTTCCACCCGATAGGCAAGGGCCTCAGCCTCATTGGATGGCTGAAAATGGTCAAATGCACTGCCGGGGCTGTCCAGCGGCGTGAACGGCCAGTTGTCCATCAAATGGATCACACGCAGACGCCCCAGCGTACGGTCAAGCTCGCTGACGGGCCACTGTTCTGCGTAGAACGCGGCCGGTCGGATGCGCGACTCATCCCAGTGGTCACTGATGAAACCGTGCTCGCGCAAACTATCGAAAAACCCGTCCGCAAGCAGGTGGCTACCTTCCACATTGGGATGCAGGTGTTCCAGCATAAGGCCGGCACCGATAATGCCGTTAGGCGAAGCCTGTTCAAAGTAGCGCTTCATCGGGACAACCGGTGCCCCAAAGCCGGCAGCCACCTGATGGATCACCTCATTGAACTCTTCCGTCGCACGAAAGCGCAACGCATCGAGATCTTTTGCGCGGTAGTATTCTGTTCGCGCTCGCTCATGTTGCTCCTCTTCTTCGAGTTTCCTGGCCTGCTCATAGACTGCGTCCGCCGGCGGATAGTCATCTGTTTTAACCGACACGAACGGTGGCTGGTCACGCAGGTTACTCACCAGTTCACTGATGATCACCGGAATCTCCGCATCGCCGGCCTGCTGCAGAATTGCCTCCAGGTTCGCCTGAAAGTACTCTTTTGCCCTGAGATAGGCAGTATCGTTGTAAGGGACATGCTGATCGCCGATCATGCGCCCCATCAATGTCGGGTAGCTGCTGAAGTCAATCGGCTCGGTACCGGACCACTCCTTCAATCCTAAAAACAGATCGCGCAACCCCTGCACAGTCTTGAAACGGAGCAGCGATAGATAGCTATTAATGACCCAGCGCGACCGCCCCAGTGATTCGTTCGAGGCGGCCCCCAGTGCGCCATAGAACTCGTTATGTCCCGCGTAGATCAGGATCGCATCGGGCTGCTGCTCAATAATCTCGTCGATAAAGTCCAGCAGGGTAAAACTGTTGACCGCTGCAATGCCGGTGTTGACGACCTCAATATATCGGTCTGGAAAAACATTCCCTAAACGCTGCTGAAGAATACGGGAGAACATCGCATTGTTTGGGTAGGGCCAGCCGGCCGCCGTTGAACCACCCATCACAAAGATGCGATAGGTGTTTGCCGGTTTATCTTTCAGAAACAGCTCATGCGCCGGGCGCGGCGTCCGCCCGACCCGGGAAAAGTAGCGTTGTGCGACCGCCGGATTGACGCGCAAATAGTCGGCGTCGGCATACCCTTCGGCAACCGGCACAAAAAGCGCTAGCTCCTCACCATAATCGAAGTAGCGCAACCCACTCTCCAGTACTGCAAAGAAAAGCAGTGGGAAACTGAGCATCAGGATGCGGAACAGATGCAATTTGGTTTTACTGATGGCCTGCGACATGACTCCCCGACGATGCTGTATTAGATTCAGAAACGTTGATCAGGCCGGTCAGTTTCCCGGCTCGTTTCAATATTGTAGCGGTTCGCCGCGTCAAATGTTTATGGCATGATAAACTGCATCTAATGCAGTGCTGTTTAAGGATAGCGCTTACCGTACCGACATACCATAAGACATGCGCCCACTCATAAAATAGCTATGACACACCATTACAGACAGGAAAGACAGTTTGCTATCGCGCTGGCCATCATCTTAGCCATCATCGCCCTGTGGCCACTGATCGGCAGCGAGGCACCGTGCTGGAGCCTGCTGTTCATCGCCACGGTTGTAATCATAGCTGCCGCAGGCATGCCACGTCTGTTTAGCCCGATCCTCAAGGTCTGGCTGCCACTCGGCCATCTGCTGGGAATACTCAACACCTGGCTGCTGCTGGCGCTGATCTTTTTCCTGCTGATCACGCCGATGGCACTACTGTTCCGCCTGTTGCATCGCGATGCATTAAAATTACGACACGGCACCAGTGGCGACTATTGGGTGACGCGTAACGACACCATCACCCCGCAATCGTTCCGGAACCAGTACTGATGGAATTTCTCAGTGAACTGTGGGGCTTCATGAAGGCCCGCAAGAAGTTCTGGCTGCTACCAGTCATTCTGGTATTGCTGCTACTCGGCGGACTGATCGTCTTTGTACAGGGCAGCGCCCTCGCGCCCTTTATCTATACTGTTTTCTGAGATGTGGATACTGGGCATCTCTGCCTATTATCACGACAGCGCCGCCGCGCTGATCAACGACGGCAGGATCGTCGCCGCCGCGCAGGAGGAGCGCTTCTGTCGTCAGAAACACTATGCAGGTTTTCCGCAGCAGGCGATTCAATACTGCCTTGCAGAGGCGGGGCTGACACTCGACGAAATCGATAATGTCGTCTTTTACGACAAGCCCTTCCTGAAGTTCGAGCGCCTGCTGGAGACCTATCACGCCTTCGCGCCGCTGGGTTTTCGCTCCTTCGTCACCGCGATGCCGCTATGGCTCAAAGAGAAGCTGTTTCAGAAACGCCAGCTTATCCGCGAACTGCAAACACTGGCGCCGCAGTTTGTCGCGGAAAAGCTGTTGTTCTCAGAACATCACCTGTCGCACGCCGCCTCGGCATTTTATCCCTCGCCGTTCAAGAAGGCGCTGATCCTGGTGATGGATGGGGTCGGTGAGTGGTCGACAACCTCGGTGATGCTCGGCGAAGTTAACTCCATCCAGCCACTCAAAGAGATCCATTTCCCCCATTCACTGGGACTGCTCTATTCGGCCTTTACCTATTTCACCGGCTTCAAGGTTAACGCGGGGGAGTACAAACTGATGGGACTCGCCCCCTATGGCGAGCCCGTTTATGCCGATCTGATTCGCGAACATCTGATCGATATCCGTGATGACGGTTCGTTTCGGCTCGATATGCGCTACTTCAACTACTGCACTGGGCTGACGATGACCAACCGTCGCTTCGAACGCCTCTTCGGCCGTGGCCCGCGTGCCCCCGAGTCCAGTATCACGCAGATGGATATGGATCTGGCGCGTTCGATCCAGCTGGTGACAGAGGAGGTGATATTAAAACTGGCCACTGCGCTACGTCACGAATATGGTATCGAAAACCTCTGCATGGCCGGCGGCGTTGCGCTCAACAGTGTCGCCAACGGCAAACTGTTGCAGACTGCGCTCTTTGATAAGCTATGGATTCAGCCCGCCGCGGGCGACGCAGGCGGCGCGCTCGGTGCCGCCCTTACCGCTTATCATCTGCACCATCAAAGGCCCCGCACAGTGACCCGAAGACCGGATGGCATGCAGGGAGCACTGCTTGGCCCATCATTCGACGATGCGGAGATCATCAGACGACTCGATACCCTCGGCGCACGTTACCAGCCGCTCGATGAAGCGGCGTTGATCGACCACGCGACGCAGGCGCTGGCGGACGGCAAGGTGATCGGCTGGTTTCAGGGGCGGATGGAGTTCGGCCCGCGCGCGCTCGGCGCACGCAGCATCCTTGGTGACCCCCGTTCACCACAGACCCAGGCGGTGATGAACCTCAAGATCAAGTTTCGCGAATCGTTCCGCCCGTTTGCACCATCGGTCCTTGCTGAAGATGTCGCGGACTATTTCGAGCTGGCGGATGAGAGCCCCTATATGCTTCTGGTCGCACCGGTGCACCGTTCACGCCGGTGCCAACCTACCACGGAGGAGAGTACGATAGTAGGGCTGGAGCGGGTGAATGTGGCAAGATCGGATATCCCCGCCGTCACCCATGTAGACCACTCCGCACGCATTCAAACGGTACATGCTGATATAAACCCGCGCTATCATCAGCTAATTAAAGGTTTTAAGGATTTGACTGGCTACGGCCTGGTGGTGAATACCTCGTTCAATGTGCGCGGGGAACCAATTGTCTGCACACCGGAGGATGCATATCGCTGTTTTCAGAAGACAGCGATGGATGAGTTATACCTGGGAGGGATTCGCTTGTTCAAAAATGAACAGAACAACGTTTGATTTGCGCAGACCTTATCGCCAGCCACCCCAACCGCCACCGCCACCACCCCAGCCACCACCTGAACCATCTCCATTGGTGCAGGCACCAAAGCCACTCCAGTCGGGATTCTGGCTAGTATCACAGAATGAGACCCAGTCTTCATTCATCGGTTTATAGGCGGGGTTTGCGTCCTCAACCGGGTCTATATAGCTATAGGTGCCACCACTGCCACCGGTCCCGGCACCTGGCGTGTAGGTATAACCACCGGCCCTGAACTCACGAATGTCGCCCATGGTATCGACGTTGTAATCACCCTCAGTCCCGTTTTTAAGGGGATCTGTAAGGACCAGCACATTATCAAAGTCGATGGTCTCATCGATCGGCGTCATGTCCGAATAGAGCTTATTACTCATGTCAATCACGGTCGAAGCAATAAAGCCGCCCGAACCGCCATTGGTGTGGATTAACTTGGGCTTATAAAGAAACCTGTCCTTGACGAAGTCCATACTAAAGGAAGGGTCGGTACTATCCGTCACCAATTGGCGCATGATAATGCTTTCCGGGTTGCCTGAGCCGGTGCCAGTCAGGGTAGAGTCTGCGCTGTATGGCTGGTCAATCGCGGCGGCACCGTTGCCAGCCTGCCCAAGAGAGTACGAGGCGCCTATGTTACCGCTACCAGACCAACCACTTGCCCAGGTATTACTACCAGCATTCGCTTTGATGAAATACTCCAATGCCATCTCATCGGTGCTAAAATCTCCGACGATGACATGAAAATAACGCTGCCCGTCGGCACTATCCAGCAGCTCTTCCTGGAAAAAGGTAGTGCCGTCATCATGGCTGGCACCAAGAAAGCCAAAGCCCGTGCAGTTTTGATCAGACATCCCGGGGAAATTACAGACCATATAAGATTTTTCAGAAAAACCACCCGAATTTACACGCGACACCCCTCCACCGACTTCGTCATTCTGCCAATCGAGGGTAAAATCGGCCCCTGTCGAGGTGCCTGAAGAGAACAGCAACAATAGCGTCACTGCCGTGGCATTCTTTGTCGCGTCCTTTATCCAGCGGTGGTTTTGAAGATGTCGATATATTTGCTCCATAGTCAACATATCGGCAGTCACGTTAAAAAATTTATACGAGAGATCGACCCAGCCATCATTATATCCCCGGACGCGACTCCACTATCGATAATATACCGCTCATTGTCGATACTACAGAAGAGGGGGAATGTTATTCCGTGTTGATAGTTAAAGCCTGCCAGAGTTGTCACGTCGGTGAATTGCCACACCTGCGCCCGGACGGGCTGCATGGCCTTAACAAAGAGCACGAATAGAAGTAAAAAATAGACCCCCCCATCGACCATGAGGTATTTTTAAAATCAGATCTATCGTTTACAGGTCTCATGGATATTCAAAATCTCTTGCCAGATACGTAGTTAGGTGAATATCCATTTATTGATGGTCTGTCCTGATAATCATAAGCCGTCTCCCAAGGTTGGTATATGTTGATTGAGTTACCAAGCTTAATCAACTGCCTCACAAAGGAGACGACCAATGAAACTGTATTGTGGAATCGACCTTCATAGCAACAACTCTTTAGTATCAGTGATCAATGAAAAAGATGGTGTGGTGTTCGAAAAGCGCTTACCCAATGATTTAACGACAATTCGTAATGCGCTTCAGCCCTGTCAAGAGGAGATAGAGAGGAGATAGTTGGCGTGGTCGTCGAGTCTACCTACAACTGGTACTGGCTGGTAGATGGCCTGATTGAAGCAGGCTTTGCGCCTGGCCAATACTATCGCTATAAAACAATATGATGGCCTCAAGTATACAGACGACAAAAGCGATGCCCGCCATCTGGCTCAGATATTCCGGTTGGGAATTTTACCTGAGGGGTATATTTACCCATTTGACATGCGTTGTGTTCGGGATGCATAGCGTCGTCGATTATTGCTAGTGCGTCAACGAGTCATGCATCATCTGAGCCTGCAAAGTCTTATCACGCGGCACACAGGAAAACGACTCTCAGCATTGCAAGTGAGGAAACTTGATTTCAATGACATCACGGCGTTGCTGACACACCCTTCCGCACACGACCATCAGTGATGCCATTGAGCGCATCGAACGTAATGTAGCCACTTATTGCCAACCTACACATGCGTATGAGGTGATCACCAGCGTCACGGGTACCGGCCCGATGACTGGGCAAAGCATCTTACTGGAAAGCGGCCCGATTGAGCGCTTCCCTTCTGTCAATGATTACGCTTCATATGCTCGATGTGTACCGAGCAAAAAAATCAGTAATGGCAAGAAAAAAGGGCAAGGTAACCGAAAGAATGGCAATAAATATCTGGCGTATGCGTTCATGAAGGCGGCGCACTACGCGGCCATCTGGGAGCCCAAAATAAAAAGCTATTATCAACGAAAATCAAATCGCTCACACAAAATAGTCGCCAGGAAAGCGACCTGTTATCACATGCTGGTTCGTGATGAACCGTTCAATGTTGATCGAGCCTTTGTGTAGGGGTGCTGTGTCGTACCGAGGTCGAAAGGGGGCGGGTAAGAATCCCATCCTCTGATTACCCGGTACGACACACATATCAACGATAACGATTTTGACAAGTGCCTCAAACCGGAGCCTACTGGAGACTGATGAAAACTCCTGACTCTGAATCATCTGGACCGGTTTGAGTACCGACGATTTTATGGGGCATCAATGGTGCTAGGGGCGGAGTGACTTCTCACCAGGAGCAGCGCTCCATGCCTTGAACCCGATGGGTGACTGAAGCCCTTTGTCAATGACAAGGTAGCTCAAACAATAAGATCATGGGCGCACTGCTCATGCGTTATCATGGAAACTGATGAGTGGATACTCAGAGCTTTATTTATCCGCTTGACTGGAGACGGCTAATGGGCGACCTTTTTACTATTATCAGCAGTTATGGACGACTTTACAGGGCCTGATTTCAGCTTTGAATCCAGAAGCTGAGCAGAATAGATAGTATTAGCGGGAATCAAGCATCCAGGGGACTCATCCGAGTTTGGCTAGTGTGCTTTCACAAAATCGCAAAACATTGTTTTTTGCTATCAGTAGGAATAACCGTATTGAGAGACCTCTAGCACGCCCTCTTTCTCACAATTTCATCTTGACGCGTCAAAAATATAACATCTTTAAATTCAGCACCTTATCTAAGGGAACAGCTCTTCCGTGGATATTTAGTTAAAACCTATGTAAAAATCCATTAGAATCCATGATGATGACGTTGGGGCGTATCTTTAATGGGGTGGCGCCACTGTTTGTTTCTTCGTTCCCTCGGACGGATATTAGATTAGCCTTGTCAGGGCAGTAACGCAATGATAAGTACAGTAATGCTGACATTCAATAAAAATCATAGCAAACATCTTCGCTTAGCTATTATTGCTTGCAGCACTTTCACGCTTACGCTTGGTAGTGGTGCAGTATTTAGCTTCGGTGGCTGGGGCGGTGGTGGTGGCGGCGGCGATGGAACACCCCCAGATTTTATTCTGGATTTCCAGCCCGATCCCTCCGGTGACAGATTTTTAACCGAAGGCGGCTTTGGCGGCGGCAGTGGCTGGGGCGGCGGCGGTTGGGGTAATTCGGACGAGACAACATCGTTTTTGCAGGAAAATGTGACAGGCTCTTATATTCACCAGATCATCGGCTCGTCGGAAGAGGGTTTTGTGCAGGAGGTCTACATTCAAGCCACCCAGAGCTTATCAATTATCTTCAGTAACCCGACGGCCAGCGGCAATACGGGCATGAATAATCCATTCGGTTCCGGTACTGGTTCCGCAAACCCGGAAAGAGTGATCATGCGGCAGCTTGTCCTGGATAGCGAAAGCAGCAACGAGTTTCTCAAAGATGTATGGCTCGCAAAACCGGTAATCACGTCTGTTGTGAATGACGGCGATATTCTAAACACTTTCATTGCGGATATGAACGAAATCAGTTATCAGGATAGTACGACCGCAGCGCAGATCACCTCCACCCTGATTTTTACTGATCCCATGCTCGACCCACAGTTCCGCCCCAGGGATTTCGACCTGGCAACCGATGCACAGAATTCAACCATCACTGGCGGCCGCTTTACCTACAGTGAAGGCAGTGGCCCTCTTGGCAGCGTAGGTACTTACAGCTATGCCGACGGTGACGGCTTCAATCTTGACGGCGTTAACTGGTCTTCATTTTGCGATCCCTCACAGAACCTGACGACCAGCGACGGCTTCGGTGGCTGGGGTACTAACGGCGACTATTGCGAAGGCGGTAGCAGCGCAGGGGGTTCTGACGGAGGTGGTTGGGGTGGCTTCGGCTGGTAACCTCTGAACAATGCTAAAAGTTCTGCCTAACGCGGAACCATAACCACTTTATCAGCAACGGTGATAAAAAAACCACCAGCAAGAAAAGAGACCATCTCTTCCGCGTAGTGATGCTGGCCAATCCTGTCGCTGAAGACCACCAAGCGCAAAGGGACCGAACTGGTCTGCCCGCAGAAAGAGTGCGGCTACGCCGCGCCTGCGGATGAAGAAGGCAATCCGACAGAGAAAGAATAATCTCCTAAATCGTCATTCCGGCGGAGGCCGGAACCTGGAACCGGCCTGGCTCAAATTGCTCTACACTCACCAAGCCACCCCTGCATTTCTTCGTCACTCGCTGCGCTCGTTACTACGAAAGGACAGAGCGCGTGGCCTGTCGTCGACTAGCGGCCATCACTCCGCACGAGTTCAAACAGCACATACTGAACGCTACCATCACCTGCTATCTCCCAGACAAGCGCCATCACCCCAGATGGGGTTCTGACTCGGGTCGCAGAAGGCCGCACTCCATTCAGTAGTCGGATCAAACCCACCACTGCCATCCTCGAAGCTATAATACCCCCCCGACCCACCGGGACCGGTTCCTGGTGTGTAGATGTACCCACCTGCTGTTACATTCGCGTTCACCGTCGCCAGTTCTCTGGAGGTCTGAATGCCTGTTCCGATCCCCATGTCAAAGTTCCCAGCACCAGCTTGCTGGAATACAGTGTCACTATTCGCTGGTGCATCTGTACCGGTAAGCTCTACACTGTTTATCATCTGTGTCGCTGAGTTAATCGGAGTATTGTCATTAAAGGTTAGCGTGCTCATATCGACCATGAAATTGACCGCGATACCAGGTGCACTGATGTTTTGCGTCAGCTTCTGTTTTTTGTCGAACTGATCCTTGATGAACTCATAGGTTATCTCGCCATCGCTCATGAGCTGGCGAAAGATTGTACTGTTTGGGTTCGCGGTTCCCGTGCCTGTTAACCCGGCATTGACCCCGGCCTGATAAGGTTGCCCCATATTGCGTGTTACCGTGCTCTGACTACTGGTATCAGCTAACGAATCGCTACAGGGAATATTACCCCCACCCATCATACCTCCGCCGCTAAAACAGTCCGGGGTTCCAGTGGTCGATTTGATGAAAACTTCCTGTGCAAAGCCATCGGCAGCGTAATCCCCTACGATGATATGCCAATACCTGGTCCCGTCGACATCCACCAGTGTCTCCTGCAAAAACGTACTGCCATCAATATGTGCCTTACTTAGATCCGTACCACCACCCATCATGCCACCACCACCACAGTTGACGTCACTCAAACCCGGCATGTCACAGACTATGTAGCTATCGTTGCTGAGGCGTGACACGCCGTTAACGGTCTCATCGCGTTGAAAATCGAGGTCAAAGTTTGCTGCATTGGCCTGCTGGTTAACTGGCACAGACACGCCTGCTACCATTATCAGCGCCAATAAGCATGAAGTGTTGGGGATATTTTTCTGAACTTTAAAGGTACTTCTAAACATTTTGTAATATATTAACTATCTATAACTCATCCCATTGCAGCCCCCATAAATGCAGATCAAGTTCGCATCAAGATCTTATAAGCGATTCATATTTGAGATTTTATTTCGCTCATAAAGCGCCAGAAGAGGAGGTGGGATTTCAAGCTAAAATCATCTAGATTTCCTGGCGCCTACTCCATGATCGCTATTATGTATATCGGTAATATGCATTATTTATTTAGTGACCAGGAGGCTGCCCCTAACAAGCATTAAAATACGGACTAGCCCTTTACCGATTTGCCCTGCTGTATGGGGGTTCCGCGTCGCCAGAATGAAATTTCCGCTGCTATATTCAAGCTATTTTTGGAAGGCCCTGGGTACCTTTTACTCCGCAGTAAACTCTAAACCCTGGTGAAGCGCGGGATTTTAATGTGGTTGCAACCACTTAATTATTAAAGCAGTCGAACACAAACATCGATTTATCAAATCCAGGATATTTACATCGCCGCATCAACCGCCTTGCGATCCAGATGCGGCGCAAACATCTCAATAAAGGCATAATGAAATCCACGCAGGTAACTGCCACGGCGAATCCCGATACGGGTGGTGCTCGCCTCGAACAGATGCGCGGCATCGACCACCCCGAGGGCACCATCGCGTTCAGCATCATACGCCATCGTCGCCACCAGCCCGACCCCCAGCCCCAGCTTCACATAGGTCTTGATCACATCCGCATCGAGCGCGGTCAACACCATATTGGGGCGCAGCCCTGCATCCTCAAATGCGCGGTTGATCTTGGTTCGCCCTGCATAGGCAAAATCGTAGGTGACAATCGGATGGCTGGCGATCGCCTCCAGCGTCAACGGCTCACACGCCAGGATCGGGTGGCCCAATGGCGCGATGATGCTGCGATTCCACTGATAACAGGGCATCATCGCCAGATCCTCATCGAGGTCGATCCCTTCGGTGGCGATCGCGATATCGGCCACCCCCGAGGCGGCGAGCTGTGCAATCTGCGTCGGACTGCCCTGATGCAGGTGCAGCCGCACATTGGGATAGAGCTCGGTGAAGCGCTTGATCACCGGCGGCAGCGCATAACAGGCCTGGGTATGGGTGGTGGCGATCGACAGGCTACCGCTCGCCTCGTGGGTGAACTCAAATCCCACCTGCTTGATATGCTCCAGCTCACGCAACACGCGCTCCGCCATCGCCAGCACCGCGCGTCCCGGCTGGGTCACGCCGACCAGACGCTTGCCGTTGCGTTCGAAGATCTGCACATTCAGTTCCGCTTCAAGCTGGCGAATCTGGTGGCTCACCCCCGGCTGGGCGGTATGCAGCACCCCAGCAGCGGTCGAGATGTTGAGTCCACAGCGCTCAACCTCACGGATATATCGCAGTTGTTGAAAATTCATCACGCCTCCTCAAAATATCGACCTATTATATAACCAATAATTCTATAAATAGCATTATTTATTATTATTAATAATATCGAATTGTGCTAGAATCGCTCTCCCTGCAATTACCGCACAACATAAAGACACCTTACAAATCACCTGGTTAGACAACAGGTATCGGACATATCACAGTGGAATGGGCATATATCATCTCGGGATTCGCCGTTGGCGCACTCGTCGGTCTCACCGGCGTGGGTGGCGGCTCGCTGATGACACCGCTGATGATCTTCGCCTTCAACGTACAGCCGATCATCGCTGTTGGCACCGATCTGCTATTCGCCGCGATCACCAAAACTGGCGGCATCATCTCTCACAACCGCCGCGGCACCATCTGCTGGAATATTGTCGGCTGGCTTGCGCTTGGCAGCCTGCCCACCGCAGTTATCACGGTCTACATACTCGACATGGTGCGCACCACCAATCCAGATTTCCAGATTGACACCTTTATCAACGTATTATTAGGGATCGCACTGATCCTGACAGCGCTGGCGCTGTATCTCAAAAACTACATCCATGACACTGGTCAGAGTATTAAAAACCTGCTGCCAAACTGGAAACAGTGGCGCACACCCGTTACCATATTGGCCGGCGTACTGCTGGGGGTGCTGGTGCCCATCACCTCCATCGGAGCAGGTGCATTTGGCGCGGCGATTTTGCTGTTTTTATATCCGTCGCTACCCACCATGCGAGTCGTCGGCACCGACCTGGCGCACGCGGTGCCGCTTACCGCGGTTGCCGGAATGGGGCATATGCAGATGGGTACGGTCGATTTCACGCTACTGGGTTATCTGCTGATAGGCTCACTACCCGGAATATATATCGGCAGCCACATAAGCACCGTCATTCCGGAAAAACACATGCGTCCGATCCTCGCAACCGTGTTGTTACTGATCGGTATGAAATTTGTTATTGCCTGATTAATTAAAGGCACTGAAGAACTGAAAACATTATCGCCCGCAATTAGGGGCAGGAGAAGAAGCGATGCCGGTTATAACGCAACCATTAACCAATGACGAAGAGATCGTTCGCTACGAAGAGACACTACAGGCGTTTCTTGATGAACGCATCGATCACGACCGCTTCCAGTCCATGCGCCTGCAACAGGGGATCTACGGTCAACGCCAGGAAGGGGTCAACATGGTACGCATCAAGGTACCGGCAGGCCAGTTCAACGCCGAGCAGGCGGAACACATCGCCGATGTCGTTGAGCAGTTTTCTCAACACGGTACTGCGCATATCACCACGCGTCAGGCGATTCAGGTGCACTACATTCCGCTGGAAAAGACACCCGATGCGATTCGCCTGCTCGCCAGAGCGAACATGACCTCACGTGAGGCGTGTAACAACACCGTGCGTAACATCACCGGCTGCCCGCTGGCGGGCGTCTGCCCACATGAACACACCGATATCTCGCCGGTACTGAACAACGTGGTACAGCACTTTCTGCGCTACCCACTGACGCAGCATCTGCCACGTAAGTTCAAGATGAGTTTCTCGGGCTGTGAGTCCGACTGCTCTCAGGCGATGATCCATGACCTCGGCGTGGTCGCGACCAGAAAAGATGGCCAGCCGGGCTTTAAGATCCTTGCCGGTGGCGGCCTGGGTCATAAACCGCGCCATGCGATCACCGTTGAAGAGTTCGTCCCTGAGAAGCAGCTACTCGCTTCGATGGAGGCGATCATCTCGCTGCATAACCGCTACTCAAATCGCCGCATGCGCGCCAAGTCTCGCATCAAGTTCCTGGTCGACAAGTTTGGCAAAGATGGCTTTATCGAAAAGTATAAAGAAGAGCTGGAGCGCACCATCACTGCGCTGGCCGACAAAACCCTGCCCGCGGCGGAGTGGGTCGAGCCCAGGTCTGGCAACGGCTATGACAACCCGGGCTCACCGCGCGCAGTACTGGCGCAGAGACAGGATGGCCTGAATGTCTTCCCGATCGCGATGCCGATTGGGGATGTCACCGTGGCGCAGCTGCGTGGCATAGCCGCACTGATGCGCGACCACGGCATCCAGGATATCCGCACGACGCAGGATCAGAACCTGATGCTGGTCGGTGTACCAGATGCAAAGATTGCTGCCGTGCGTAGCGACCTTGAAGCACTCGGCATGAGACAGCCATCAACCGGTGACAACGTCGTTGCCTGTCCCGGCACCTCTACCTGCCGTCTCGGCATCACCTCTTCGACCATCCTCGGGCCAAAACTGAGCGGTGGCGACGGCGACCTGCGCATCCGTGTCAGCGGTTGTCATAACGGCTGTGCACAGCCCGAGACCGGCGACATCGGTATCTATGGCGAAGGCAAACGTAAACACGGCAAGCTGATCCCCCATTACCAGATGTACCTCGGTGGTGACGGACGCAATGGCGGTGCAATCGCGATCAAGGGGCCAACGGTACCCTCTGCACGTATCGAGTCTGCGATCGAAAAAGTGAAGGCAACCTACCAGGCTGACAGCGCAAATGAGCAGTCATTTTTTGACTGGGCACAGAGCAAAGATACCGCCTACTTCAAGGAGCTACTGAACGACATCGCGACCGTCGACGAGCACGAGGTGGCAGATGTGCTGCACGATCACGGCGACGAAGCAGACTTCCAGGTACTACAGCTGGGTGGCGGCGAATGTTCTGGTGCCGCACAGGAGACGGTAGCGGCCAACTTCTCTGAAGCGGCGACCGAACGCACCTATCGCAACGCCTTCCTGCTACAGCGTAAATATGACGATGCGCTGGAGTGTGCCGCCGAGGTAGGACGCCGTGTCGGCCAGTCGCTGCTGTTCCTTGCCGGTGAGAAACCACTCGACAACCTGCAGGAGATCGGCAAGCTGCTCCAGACCTCACTACCAGCGCAGGCAACGCTGGGCCAACAGATTGCGGAGTTTGGTGAGCTGATTGCTGAACTGCAGACTGACTTCAACGACGCAAGCTTTACCGAGCTGGCGCAGGCGATGGATCACTGGACGCTGGAGGCAGCCAGTGTCTGTCAGACCATCGATCAGCAACTCGATCTGAGCGCATCGGTCGCCGCCATCCCAACTGCCTCCGCTGAAAAGGCGACCGCAGAGGCGATCGACCTCAGCACCTTTGGTTGCCCGCTGCACTACATCAAGGCACGTAACGAACTGCGTAAATTTTCGACTGGCGAAGTAATCGACTTTCTGTTTACCGCTGGCGAGCCTTCAGAACAGGTCTCTTCCAGTCTCGCTAGTGAAGGACACGAGATCCTGGAAACTGAAGCACAGGGCGACAAGACACGTATCCGGGTTAAAAAGGCAGGCTAACAACCCTAATCAAACAATCGGATAGCTGTTGTTTCTGGGCTGACTATAAATATAGTCAGCCCGCTTTATTTTCAGGAGGATAGAAACCGTGAGCACGGAGTCAACATTAGACCCGGCCCTTGAAGCCAAAATCGAACAGGCCAAAAAGCTGCTGATCGAGATCGCCAGCGACTACACTCCCGCCACCTTCGCCAACAGCTTTGGCGCTGAGGATATGGTCGCCACCGACCTGATCTGCAAATTCGCCCCCGAGATCGAGATCTTTAGCCTCGACACCGGTCGCCTGCCGCAGGAGACCCACGCGGTGATCCAGCAAGCAATGAAACATTACGGACGCGAGTTTGCGATCTACGCACCAGAGAGCAGCGACATTGAGGCCTACGCACGTAAAAACGGTCCGGATGCCTTCTATGATTCTGTCGAACTGCGTAAAGCGTGCTGCCATGTGCGCAAGGTGTTGCCACTGCAGCGCGCCCTCAACGGGAAAAAGGCGTGGGTCACCGGGATGCGTGCCGAGCAGTCACCGACACGCGGTGAGCTGCCGGAATCGGAATGGGATGAAGGGAATGAACTACAGAAGTTCAACCCGCTCAGCAGCTGGAGCAATAAAGAGGTGTGGGGCTACATCCGCCACTTCGACGTGCCGTACAACAAACTGCACGACCAGCACTACGCCAGCATCGGCTGCGCACCCTGTACCCGCGCCATCGCAATGGGCGAAGATATCCGCGCCGGCCGCTGGTGGTGGGAAGATCCTGACAATAAAGAGTGCGGGCTGCACGTTAAGAAATAAAACAACCCTCAACCCCCGTCAATTAAAAGGATCTATTACTCCCTCTCCCCGGGGGAGAGGGGGCTGAAACGGCTTAAGTAAGTGTCATTCAGGAAAGCCTTCTACTGCAGCCCCTGCGAGACAATCTCGCCACTGCTCTCAACACAGTTGCGACCACTACCCTTCGCCGCATAGAGCGCCTTGTCCGCCTGCCCAACCAGGTGCTCCCCCTGCATCTTCACCGCTGCCTCTTCATTCAGCGCAGGGTTAAAGGTGGTCACACCGATCGAGATCGTCACATTAAAGTCTGCAAAACCCTCAACACTAAACTGGTGCTGTTCGATGCTGGCGCGAATACGCTCCGCCACCTCCAGCGCCTCTTCTTCACCCGCCTGCGATAGCAGCGCCGAGAACTCCTCGCCACCGTAGCGGGATAGCACATCGCTGCCGCGCATCTGGGCACGAATCAGTGCAGCCACATCCCGCAGCACCAGATCACCCACCTGATGGCCGTAGGTGTCGTTCACCTGCTTAAAGTGATCCACATCCAGCAGCATACAGGAGAGCAGCCGTTTGTTACGCTTCGCCAGCCCCACCTCTTCGTTGATGCGCTGGTCAAAAAATCGACGGTTATTGATCGCGGTCAACGTGTCGGTCAGCCCCTGTCGCTTGAGGCGTTCAATGTTGACCGCATTCTCAAGACAGATCGAAACGATCGCGGAGAGGTGTTCAAAAAAGTCCGTGCGTACCCCGCGTACAAAACGTTCAGCGTTATAGCTGCCGATATTGAGGCTGCCGATCAACTTGCCCTGGCGTACCAGTGGCAGCAGGGCGACACTCCCCGGTGCACGGCGGCGCGCCGGAAAAAGTTTCGAGTGCTGTCTTGGCCGATAGGGCCCCAGTGTTGGGAAGAGCGACATCTGGTAGTAAGCATTGAGATCATCGCTATCTGAGGCAAACATCAGATGTGGCATTGAGCGGATGTCGACACTCTCCTCTTCCAGCGCGCGCTGGATCTCATATTCGGGATCAAGCAGCAGCAGCGTCACCTCATCCCAGCGGAAGGTGGCGTAATCGGGGGTCAGAATCGCCTCAATCAGGTCATGCACGGAACTGAGGCCGATCAGCTTCAACTCCAGCGCCTGAAAACGGCGCATCTTGCGCTCATTCTTGCGCGCCTCGGCGATAAACTCATCCAGCCGATGGCGTAAAATCTTGTTTTCAGATATCGGATCCTTGGGCATACCGATCTGTTCCAGTAAAAATGATGCTGTCATCGCCCCATGCTTCCTGCATATCTGCTATGGTTAAACAGATTCCATCGTGCACGAGGGGTGGTAGCGACATGATGAAAAACAGATTGAACAGCGAGTGGGTAATGCGCACAGCGGTTATCCTGATTCTGATATTGCTCTCTGCCTGTGCTACTCATCGTCCCCACCATAGCGCCCCCCAGAAGAGCAGCACTGACCTCACTGCCTATCTGGTTAACGACCAGCAAAATGATTTCTCCCGTTTTGCGCCGGTTTTTATCTCCGAGCAGACTGAAAAAAGTTTTAATCGCATCGGAAAACCGCGTGCACGGATTGATAACAACGGCGAAGCACGGGTCGATATCGACGCAGGCAAACCTGTTGTCTATGTTGATCATCAAACCTTCACCACTGCCACCGGCAGCTATAGAAACCTGATCTATCGCATCCATTTCGAAAAGACACCGTTCTCCCTCCTTCCCTTCCACATCACCGCGGGCAACAATAACGGTTTGTTGACAGTTGTAACCCTTGATGCAAGTAACAGGCCGATTTTATTGACAACTGTCCACACCTGCGGCTGTTTCCTCGCGATAGTGCCGACCAGCTACCTGCCGAAATCGGCATACCCCGAAGGGTGGCAGTTTGATTCACAATGGATTTATGGGATGACACTGCCTGGCCTGCTGCAACTGCCGGAAGCGTTTGATGCCAATAGTCGCATCACAATATTTCTGAAGGATGAGACCCACCGAGTGATGGATATCCAGTTATTGGCACAAGCTGAGATCACGAGGCAGTACCGCACAGCAACACTCGACATCGCACCGGTCGCTGACCTGAAGACGCTACCACTCGAAGATGGCACCACCACCTCTTTTTTCGAAACCCAGGGTGCTCGCAAGGGATATGTGAAAGGGTCGCACAAACCGTTTGAGCGGTTGTTGGTCAGCTGGTGGGCGCTTGACTGGCGGGTGGGTGAAGACAAAGCCTATGGGGATAAGAATGAAACCGGGGCTCTATTTTATACTAGTTTAAAGCCGTGGAATCGGCAGGCGTCTGATATGTGGCCATTTGCTGAATTCCTGGAGTTTTGGGGGTGGAACCTTTAGATAAAACAAAATAACTCATTGTATATAATATAAAAATCATTACTGACTTGCTCTCACAAAATATTTGATGAATTCGAACCCATCACTTGACCTTTAAGAAAACCAGAAGCATCCTTTAAGAAAAGGACTTTCTTAAAGGACAAAGTATGAACAATAAGGAAAGGGGTAAAAAATTAGACAGCAGATACTTCGCGATGTAAAGCATCATCCAAAAGATATCGCCAAGCATATAGCAAACATCTTCTCGATTACCCCTCAAGCAGCCAATAATCATATTCGGCAATTAGAAAATGAAGCCAGGCTATCGTCTATCGGAAAAGGTAAGGGGAAAAAATACTTCCTTGGTGATATAAGAGAACATAAAGTAGCTTCCTTTTAAATAGCGATATCGCAGAAGACAGCATATGGAGAGATCACTATGCATTTAACTTTGAGGGCCTACCAGAAAACATCGTTGACATATGCCACTATGGATTTACTGAAATGGTCAATAATGTGATTGATCACTCAGCGGGTACAAATCGAGTTATTGTGGCTTTAAGAAACGACACGCATATTATGATCGCCGTTGCAGATGATGGTGAAGGAATATTTTTCACTTCTCGAGTTTTTGATACATTTGAAATCGACTCAACAGGCATCAAGTTTAGCCACGATGATAACGATGACTTCGATTATCTTTTAGAATCCCAATTCACAAAAAAAACAGCAAGGCCGGGACAATAGTCTTCATGAAAATTCAACAACAAACAGATCGAACTATACAAGGTGTTTTTGATGAATACTCATCTGGCCCAGAAGAATACCAGTTCAACAAGACAGTCATTCCTGTTCGCCTGGCTCAATATGAAAATGAAAAACTGGTTTCTCGGTCACAGGCCAAACGGCTACTGACACGAATTGAGAAGTTCCAAAATGTATTTCTTGATTTTGATGGCGTGACAGCAGTTGGTCAGGCTTTCGCTGATGAAATATTCAGGGTCTATGCACAAAGAAACCCAAGTATAAATCTGGTAGCAGTCAATATGGAAAATAACGTTGCCAGAATGGTTAACAAAGCTATCTCCGCATTAGAGAATCAGGAATAAATTAGCGAAATAACTACAGAACTGAAAACACTTGAACCTTTATAAAGAAGGCTAGAACGATCTCTATTTCCACATTAAAAGAGAACAACATGCTCGAACTCAGACCCAACTGCGAATGCTGCAACAAAGACCTGCCACCTGAATCTACAGAGGCCGTTATCTGCTCATTTGAGTGCACCTACTGCAAAGACTGTGCGACAGAGAAGGATAACATCTGCCCCAACTGCGGCGGTAATCTGGTAACTCGCCCGATTCGATCAGAGGAGATGCTAAGCAGGTACCCTGCATCAACCAACCGGGTAATTAAAACAGAGGGCTGTATTAAGCAATTTGTGGACTAGATAGCCTCGACCAACGCAGCTATCAATATTAAGGATCGGCAAGGACAGTGTCGTTGATCCACCTAAAAATGACATCGTAGCCAAAGCAGGTAAAATAATCAGAACACTTTATCTCCATGGAGGGATGACAGAATGCATACGCCCGCCCACACAATCGTCATTAGTGTACTCATCGTTCTTTGTCTTTTTCATCCCGCCTCAGCAACATCATTTAAAGTTGAAACCGTCGTCTCCGGCCTTGAACGCCCATGGGGCATGGCGTTTCTCCCCGACGGTCGTATTCTGGCAACCGAACGCGCTGGTCGTCTGCGCATCGTAGACCAGGGAAAGCTTCTTCCCAGCCCTGTTGCTGGCTTACCCACGATTGCACCCATTGGCCAGGGCGGCCTGCTCGATATCGCGCTACATCCCGACTATCAAAACAACGGCTGGCTCTATTTCTCTTATGCCGAACCTGCTGAAGGTTTTTTCACAACCGACTATGGCACCGCAGTGGCGAGGGCAAAACTGGACGGAAACCGCTTAAAAGAGGTGCAGGTCATTTTCTCGATGAACAAAAAATCGGGTGGCGGCCGGCACTTCGGTTCAAGGCTGGTCTTTGATCGCACCAACTTTTTATACATCACAGTTGGCGAGCGCGGTGAACGTGAACGTGCACAGGCGCTCAACGACCATGCAGGCTCTGTTATCCGCCTGCATGACGACGGCCGCATTCCCGAAGACAATCCGTTTGTAAATACGGAGAATGCCCGTCCGGAGATCTACTCCTACGGCCATCGCAATCCACAGGGGATGACGCTGCATCCAGCGACGGGTGAGGTGTGGTTACACGAGCACGGGCCACAGGGCGGTGATGAAATCAATCGCATCCTCCCCGGCCGTAACTACGGCTGGCCAGTGATCACCTACGGCAAAAATTATGTCATCGGCACCAAAATTGGTGAAGGGACACACAAACCCGGCATGGAGCAGCCACTCTACCAGTGGACACCCTCAATCGCCCCTTCTGGCATGGCCTTTTATACAGGCGATGCGTTCAAAGAGTGGCAGGGAAATCTTTTTGTTGGTGCACTGAAATTCCAGCTACTTGCAAGGCTTGAACTGGATGGCAACAAGGTCATAAAAGAAGAGCGACTGCTCGAGCGGCAGCTCGGCCGCATTCGTGATGTTCGCAACGGACCGGATGGCTTTCTCTATCTATTGACCGATGCCGATGAAGGCGCCATAGTGCGCCTGGTACCTGATAGAGATAACTCACGAATACCTGAATAGCGTCCCCATGCCCAGTCTCTGCCACATCATCTGCAAAAGCAAAAACAGACGGAGAATGTTGCAGTTTTATTAATGGTCACTGGCGCAGCTGTAAGCGCCTCTGCCATATCAGAAACGCTTCGACGAAACAGCGCGGAGCATACGATCAGCATTGAATACCTCACCTCCACCGAGGTGGGCCGAGATATCAACACCATTAATCTGGACTTTAATACCTTACTCTCCAGACCAGGGGCCTGTCGGATTTAGATGATCGTAGCGAGGGGAATATCACTCAGCTAGAGGGGAGTTTAGATAAAGGCACGCTCAAAAAAGTGAACTTTGAAAACTCCGCCGTTGGTATCGGCCCAGGCATATTGATAAACTTCAAATTGTTTCACCGCAATAAAGTATCACTAAATCTCAATGGGAGTGGCAACTTTATTGTTTACAATGAGCGTCTTCCAGCCGGGGGTGATTACTACAATTTCATGTGGAGAGGCGGCCCGGCGATTGAATACAATATTGCAAGATCGAAATCGATACGCCTTGGCTACCAGCGGTCACATGTCTCTAATGGACAGGGGTTTTCATCTAAAAACCCATCCTATGATGCCGAGGATTTAGCTCTTCGATTCGCAGGCATATTTTATGCCTGCCCCCCCGATGCTCGCTATTGGCATCATCGTCAGTCATCAGGTACCGTTACGATATGATAGCAAGGCCTGCCGGACCAGTTAGAATCAGCTTCACCAGTTCCGTCTGACGTTTTGTCTTCGTTTTCAGGAATGCGGATCTGAGCTGCGAACGCAGGGTATTTTCACTCAGGTGTAGTTTGTTGGCTATCTGCTCAATGCTGAGTCCGTGGGCGAGTTCTACGCTCAAGCGTGCTTCAGCCTTGCTGAGGCCATAGAGAGTGCTGATGATATCGGCTGAGAGTTCCATTTTTTGTTCGTTCTCGCTGATAAATACCATGGCGGTCGCTGGCGGAGATTCAAAGCATAATGTTTCCACTCGGGTACGGGTGGGAGTGACCAGCAGTGTCAACGGGGCGAGTGGCTGTCGGCGCTTGACGGTGATCGCACCATGGCTTTCCTCTATCTGATTGAGGGGATAATCTGCGGCATTGGAGATATATTGGCGCAGGATGCTGGTTTCGTTGCTGTATGCCAGGCTCAGCTTGCCGTTGATACTGAACAGCCCATTCTGCTGCTCGACGAGCGCTTCTGCCTTCTGGTTGAGCATTAATATCTTGCCATGCTGATCAACTAAGGAAGCGGCGACATTGAAACGGTTTAACATGTCTTCAGTGATAGATTGATGGATCTCCGTGAGTGCCATATGCTGACTGATGGTAAAGGCGCGCCGAATATGAGGAAGCAGCATTTGCAGTAATTGCCGTTCCGCTTCACTGTAAGGGCCAGCCCTGTTGTCTCTCTGTCCACTTACGAGCAGGAGGTGATCCCCCTGTTTCATCGCCACTGCGCCGAAGGCATAATGCAGTCCCTGAGGCGCCAGAAATTCATTGTAATAGTTATTTTGTTTAAGGTTGACTTCCTGCGCAGGGAGCAGCTCGTCGCTCACATAGA